>Ga0153933_1000052_pt1 | contig 66509 bp, 61 predicted proteins | sample TSNJ017MetaG_FD_102275 | JGI IMG/M metagenome (GOLD analysis project Ga0153933, IMG submission 102275) | Attine ant fungus gardens microbial communities from New Jersey, USA - TSNJ017 MetaG | ecosystem: Host-associated > Fungi > Mycelium > Unclassified | place: USA: New Jersey, Wharton State...
TGACGTTTTGTCATTCCGGGGCGCGCGTAGCGCGAGCCCGGAACCCACCGGGCCGCATGTTCCATGGAGAAATGGATTCCGGGCTCAGCCCTGCGGGCTGCCCCGGAATGACGGGGAGAGAGCTACAACCCCAATACCATCTTCGCGATGATATCGCGCTGGATCTCCGACGAGCCGCCGAAGATCGTATAGGCCCGCCCGTTGAGATATTCCGGCACCACCGGCAGCAGTTCTTCCGGGATCGCCGGCTCGTGGTTGAGCCGGTAGAACGGCCGCGCCGGCTCGACGGCGAGCCCGTCATTGCCGATCACGTCGACGCCGAGCCGCGTCACCGCCTGGCGGATCTCGCTGTTGCGCAGTTTGAGGATCGACGACACCGCACCGGGGTTCTGTCCGGTCTGTAGCGCCGACAGCACGCGCAGCTCTGTCATCTCGAGTGCATCGATGTCGACCTCGACCTCCGACATCCGCATTGCGATGTCGGGGTCTTCGATGGCACGGCCAGTGACCTCAGATTCGGCGAGCTCGGCGATCGTTCTCAGCGCCTCGCGCAGCTTGGCCGATGCGATGCCGGAGCCGCGCTCGAACTCGAGCAGGTACTTGCCGTAGGTCCAGCCTTTGCCCTCCTCGCCGACGCGATTGGCGATGGGCACGCGGACGTCGTCGAAGAACACCTGGTTGACCTCGTGGTCGCCGCCGATCGTCAATATTGGTCTGGTGGTGATGCCAGGCGTCTTCATGTCGATCAAAATAAAACTGATGCCGTCCTGCTGACGCTCGCCATCACTGGTGCGCACCAGCGCGAACATCCGGTTGGCGTGATGGGCATGCGTGGTCCAGATCTTGGTGCCGTTGATGATGTAGTCGTCGCCGTCGCGCACCGCGCGGGTCTTCAGCGACGAGAGATCGGAGCCGGAGCCCGGCTCGGAATAGCCCTGGCACCAATAATCCTCGCCGGAGAGGATGCGCGGCAGATAGAAATTCTTCTGCTCAGCCGAGCCGAAGCCGATGATAACGGGCCCGACCATCTTGACGCCCATCACATTGACGTTGGGTACGCCGGCGCGGGCGCATTCGGCCTCGAAGATCCAGCGTTGTGCCGGCGTCCAGTCCGGCCCGCCATGGTCGACCGGCCAGCCCGGCGCGCCCCAGCCTTTGGCGTTCAGCGCGCGCTGCCAGGCCATGCCGATGTCAGGATCGGAGAACACCGACGGCGTCAGCGCGGTGGCGCGCTTCAATTCCGGTGTCAGATTTGCGGCGAGGAAGTCGCGAACCTCCTGCTCGAAGGCGCGTTCCTGGGCGTTGAAGGTGAGATCCATCTGGCGCTCTCCGCTAATTTTGTGCGCGGCCGCTGAGCGCGGCGTGGCGGCGATAATGGTGGGCGCTGCCGCCGAACAGCGTGTCGAAGGCGAGCAGGCGCTTGAAGTAGGCGCCGATGTCGAGCTCCTCGGTGACGCCCATGGCGCCGTGCAGCTGCACCGATTGCTCGGCGACGAAGCGGGCGCATTTGCCGATCTTGGCCTTCGCGCCGGATGCCGCGCGGCTGCGCGCCACCGGTTCGGCATCGGCCATCAACGCCGCACGCAGCGCCATCGAGCGGCCCTCGTCGACCTGCATCGCCATGTCGGCGAGGCGGTGGCGGATCACCTGGTTGGCCGACAGCGGTCGGCCGAACTGTTTGCGGATTTTTGTGTATTCCAGCGTGGTGTCGAGCAGCGTCTGCATGATGCCGACGGCTTCCGCGCCGAGCGCTGCCATCGCGCGGTCAACCACCGCCTCGATCGCACGCAGCGCATCGCTGCCGTCGCCGAGCCGCGCGTCGGCTGGAAGTGCGACGTCCTTGAGATCGAGACTGCAGCCGCGTCCGCCGCCGAGCCGCGCATAGTCGCGCAGGGTGAGGCCGGGCACACCAGCCGGCACCAGGAACAGACAGAGCTTGCCGGATGCGCCGTTCGCATTGGCTGTTCGGGTCGAGACGATGATCTGGTTGGCGGCGACGCCATCAAGCACCGCGGTCTTGTGACCGTTCAGCCGCCAGCCGTCGGCGGTCCTGGTCGCCGTCGTGTCGACATGGGCGAGATCGAACCGCGCGGCGCGCTCGGAATGTGCAAAGGCAAGATACAGCGCGCCTTCCGCGACCTTGGGCAAGATCGCCTGCTTCTGCGCCTCGGTGCCGCACGCGGCGATCAGCGCCGCACCGATCACGACCGTCGAGAGATAGGGCTCGGACACCAGCCCGCGCCCGAACGCCTCCATCAAAATTCCGGTCTCGATGGCGCCGCCACCAAGTCCGCCATAGGCTTCGCTGATCGGCAGCGCCAGCCAGCCGAGCTCGGCGAACTGCTTCCAGATTGCGGGCGAAAAGCCGAGCGGATCGTTCGCGATCTTCTTGCGATATTCAGCCGTGAACGTCTCGTTCACCAGGCGGTCGGCACTTTCGCGCAGCAGGCGCTGCTCGTCGCTGAGGGTCAAATCCATCTGATCTACTTCACCTTGGCGGATTGTTTGACGGAGGGATGCAGCCCCGCAGGGTCCACCACCATTCCGAACTCCTGCAGATTGTGCGCATGGCAGAGCTGATGCAGCGCGAAAGCCTGATCGATCGCCGCCGGCTGCCCCATGATGTCGATCGAGCGGTTGACGGCCTCCTTGGAGAGCTTCAGCGCGAAGGCCGGCTTTGCGGCGATCTTGCGCGCCAGCGCCAGTGTGTACGATGCGAGATCGCCGCGTGGCACCACGTGATTGACCATGCCGAGCCGATGCGCCTCCTCCGCGCTCCAGACGTCGGCGGTGAACAGCATCTCCTTGGCCTTGCGCGCACCCAGCTCCCAGGGATGCACGAACCATTCGACGCCGCAGACGCCCATCGTCACCACGGGATCGCAGAATTCGGCGTCACTGCTCGCGACGATGAGATCGCAGGCCCAGGCCAGCATCAGCCCGCCGGCGATGCATTTGCCATGCACCTCCGCGATCATCGGCTTGGCGAGATTGCGCCAGCGGCGGGTGATCTGCAGATAGATCTCCTGCTCGCGCGCGAAACGGCCATGCGCATTGGGTTCGGCGAAGCCGCCCCAATTTCCGACCGGCGGGAAATCGACGCCGGCCTGGTTCTTGCCCGCAGGCCGCAGGTCATGGCCGGCCGAAAAATGCGGGCCGTTGCCGGCGAGGATGATGACCTTGACCGCGTCGTCCTGCACCGCGCGGTCGAAGGCGGTGTTGAGGTCGTAGGTCATCTGCAAATTCTGAGCGTTGCGAGCTTCGGGGCGGTTCATCACGATCCTGATGACCGCGGGCTCCGGCCGTTCGACGACAATCGTCTCGAAACTGTCTGATGTCATGGATCCTCCCCGGACCGATTTTGTTTCCATGATGAACGGCGCAGGGAGGGATAGGCAAGGGCCATCACTCGCAAAAATACGCGCGATTGTCGCCGCGCGGGATTACCCGGCGAAAACGATCTGATACGGTGACGGCGAAATTCCACCGGGAGAACTTTCATGCGCAAGCTTTGGACCGTGCTGGCGGCGCTGGCGACCTTGAGCCTGACCAATTGCGGCTACAACGCGATCCAGAACAATGACGAGCAGGTCAAGTCGAGCTGGTCGGAGGTGGTGAACCAGTACCAGCGGCGCGCGGATCTAGTGCCGAACCTGGTCAACTCGGTGAAGGGCTTTGCGCAGCAGGAAAAGGACGTGCTGCTCGGCGTCACCAACGCACGCGCCAAGGTCGGCAGCATCCAGGCGACGCCGGAGGTGCTGAATGATCCGGCGGCGTTCCAGAAGTTCACGCAGGCGCAGGGCGAGTTGACCGGTGCGCTGTCGAAGCTGCTGGTCGTGACCGAGAATTATCCGCAGCTGAAATCGGATGCGCTGTTCCGCGACCTGATGGCGCAGCTCGAAGGTACCGAGAACCGCATCACGGTGGCGCGCAATCGCTACATCAAGGCGGTGCAGGAATACAACATCGGCATCCGCACCTTCCCGAACAACCTCACCGCGATGGCGTTCGGCTACAAGGAGAAGCCCAACTTCACGGTCGACAACGAGAAGGAGATCTCGACCGCGCCGAAGGTCGATTTCAATCCGACGCCGGCGCCGTCGAAGTAGCGTTGGCGCGGCCGATCGCGATGAGCGCCGCTCGCGTCATCCTGCTCGCTTTCCTGCTGGGCTTCGTTTGTCCGGCGCTGGCCGAGGTCGCAGTCCCGCAGCTCACCGGCCGCGTCGTCGACCAGACCGCGACGCTGTCGGCAAGCGATATCGCCTCGCTCAACAACAAGCTCAAGGATCTGGAGACCCGCAAGGGCGCGCAGATCGCCGTGCTGATCGTGCCGACCACGGATGGCGAGCCGATCGAGCAGTTCTCGATCCGCGTTGCCGAAGCCTGGAAGATCGGGCGCAAGAAGGTCGACGACGGCGCGCTGCTCGTCGTCGCCAAGAATGACCGGCATCTGCGCATCGAGGTCGGCTACGGCCTCGAAGGCGTGCTGAGCGACGTCATCACCCATCGCATCATCGACGAGGAGATCACGCCGAGATTCAAGGCCGGCGATTTCGCCGGCGGCATCTCGGAAGGCGTCGACCGGATGATCGGCCTGGTCAATGGCGAGCAATTGCCGGCGCCGGAGCCCGCGCATTGGCAGGCGCCGAACCTGATCGATTTCGCCAATCCGGTGCTGATCTTCGCTGTCATCATCGGCGCTGGAGTCCTGCGCGCGGCGCTGGGACGGCTGCTCGGCTCAATCGCGACAGGAGGTATCGTCGGCGTGTTCGCCTGGATGGTGGCCGGCTCGCTGGCCGCCGCCGTCCTGGTCAGCCTGTTCGGCTTCGTCGCGGCGCTGATCTTCGGCGGCCTGAATTTCGGTGGCCCGGTGGTCGGCTCCGGGCCGTATCGGCGTGGCGGCGGATGGTCCGGCGGTGGAGGCTGGAGCGGCGGCTCGAGCTCGAGCAACAGTGGCGGCTTCAGCGGCGGGGGCGGCAGCTTCGGCGGCGGCGGCGCCTCAGGGAGCTGGTAACGATGGGCATCAGACGCATCGGCAAGCATCTGCTCGAGCACCGCTGGCGGGTGCGGCGTGATTTTCCACAGCGTGTGCTCGATGCCATCGAGCGCGCGATCAAGGCGGGCGAGGCCACGCATTCCGGCCAGATCCGTTTCGTCGTCGAGGGCGCGCTCGATGGCGCGCCGCTGTTCCACGACCAGCCGGCGCGGGAGCGGGCGCTCGACGTGTTCTCGCATTTGCGGATCTGGGATACCCATCACAACAACGGCGTCTTGATCTACCTGCTGCTGGCCGACCGCGACGTCGAGATCGTCGCCGACCGCGGCATCGACCTCAAGGTCGGCCGTGCGGGATGGGAAGCGATCTGCCGCGCGATGGAGTTGGATTTCAGGAGCGGCCGCTTCGAGCAGGGGGTGATCAAGGGGATCGAGGCGGTGTCGCGGGAGCTTGCGACGTATTTTCCGCCCGTTCCCGGCGGTCCGAACGAACTGCCGGACAAGCCGGTGGTAATCTAGGCCCGTCATTCCGGGTTCGCGCTTCGCGCGCCCCGGAATGACAGCGCTAAATGGCCTACGCCTTCACCGACGGCCGCGCGCCGACGCGGTTGAACCAGGCCACGATATGGGTGTTCGACGGGTCGAGCGGCTGGCCGACCTGGTTGCCGAATTCGATCCAGCAGAACAGCAGGATGTCGGCGAGCGTGAAGCGCCTGCCGCAGATGTACTCGCGGCCGTCGGCCATCTGGCCGTCGAGCCATTTGATGCGGTTGGCCGCAATCATCTTCAAGCCTGGCGAAGCTTCGGGCGCGACCGGAATCCGCTTCTCGAAGAATTTCAGCGCCTCGCCGAAGCGATAGCCGTTGGCGAGCGGCTCGGCGATGTTGAGGTCGAGGCGGCGCGTCCACATCCGGCTTTCGGCGCGCTCTTCCGCGGTGCTGCCGATCATCGCGGGCGAGGGATGCTTCTCCTCGAGATATTCGCAGATCGGCACCACCTCGGAGAGATAGCTGCCATCATCGAGCTCGAGCGTCGGCATCTGGCCGTGCGGGTTGCGCTTCAGATGCGCCTCTTGCCGGTTCTCGCCCCCGCGCAGGTCGACGGTCTGCTTGGGGATCTCGATGCCCTTCTCCGCCATGAACATCCGCACGATGCGCGGATTCGGTCCGACCGAGTCGTAAAGCTTCATGTCCTCGCTCCCTGTTTTCAAGCATTGTTGTTGGCGCTGTTGAACAGGCCGCGGGCGGATTTGTCAAATGATGCGCCGCGCGGCGCATCATTGCGCCGGTTGAGGCGCGATCTCCGGCGCGTCCGTCCGTCCGCGATACATCGACAGGCCGAACAGGCCGACAGCCGCGGCGAACAGGATGTAATAGACGGGAGCCGTCTTGTCGCCCGTCACCGTCACCAGCCAGGTGTTGATGAACGGCGCCAGTCCGCCGAACAGCATGACAGCCAGATTGTACATCAGCGAGGCGCCGGTCGAGCGAACGCCGACCGGGAAAATCTCGGTCATGAACGCCGGCATCGGTCCCGCCAGCGCGCCGAGGAAAACGGCGACGATCTGCAGCTGCCAGAGGTTCGTCGTCGTGGGAGCAGCGACCATCCGCTGCAACATCACGTAGAACAGCGCCGCGTAGATGACCAGCGACGGAATCAGGACGGCACGGCGGCCGATCCGGTCCGACAGCGCTCCGGTGGCGACCGCAATCCCGGCATTGGCGAGACTGATGAAGAGCAGGCCCAGCTGCGCGTTGAGCAGCGGCATTTTCAGCTCGACCACCGCATAGGTCGGCAGGAAGATCGCATTGACGTAGTTGATCGCGGTGCCGGCCGCGATCAGGCAGAACGAGGCGATCAACTCGCGCGGATGCTCCGAGAACAGCTGGCCGAGCGTGGTCTTCCGGGTCGGTTGTGCGGTCGCGGCCCTCTCGGCGAGATAGGCCTGGAAGTCGGGAGATTCGTCACAGCGCTGGCGCAGGTACCATCCGGTCGGCCCGATCAGGATGCCGAGGATGAACGGCACGCGCCAACCCCAGCTCGCGAACGCATCCGCCGACAGACCGAGATTGAGGCTGATCGCCATGGTCGCCCCGATGGCGAATGCCAGGTTTTGCGACACCATCTGGAACGAGCCGTACAGACCGCGCCAGCCCGGAGGCGCGAATTCGATCAGCATGGCGCTGGCGCTGCCGAATTCACCGCCGGCGGAAAAGCCCTGGATCAGTCGCGCCAGCAGCAGCAACAGCGGCGCTGCGATCCCGATCGCGCCAAAGGTCGGCAAAAAACCAAGCAGGCCGGTGCCGACTGCCATCAGTGAGATCATGACGACCAGCGCCTTCTTGCGGCCGTGCTTGTCGGCGTAGAGCCCGAACACCAGGCCGCCGAGCGGCCTTGCCGCAAACGCGATGCCGAAAGTGGCGAAGGTCAGCAGCAGCGACGAGCTTGGATTGTCGGCGGGAAAGAACAGCTTGGCAATGATGCCGGCAAACAGGCCGAACACGGTGAAGTCGAACCATTCCAGCGCATTGCCGATCGTCGATGAAATCACCACCCGGCGGCGCATCTGCGCCATCGTGTCCATTGGCATCTCTGGTCCCCCGTGTTTCGGCAGCGGCTTGCTTGCCGTGCTCGTTCTGTGCGTCGTCGATCCTAGTGCAAAGTCGTGGCGGGCCACAACAGGCGGCTGCATTCGCGTCAATCGTCGAGCTTGTTGAGGTCCCGCACCGACTGCATGATCGGTTCGAAATTGGAGCGCGCGTCGAGCGCGTCGAACAATTGTGCGGTGTCGTCGAGCAGCGCATGCGAGCGCTGCAGCGCGATCCGCACGTCGTCCTGCGGCGTGTCGGATAGCCGGCCGTGGCCGGACAGCAGGATTTTCGAGTTCAGCCCCTTCAGCCGCTCCAGCGACTGGATGTAGTCGGCGATCGAGCCGGAGCCGAACACGCCGCCCATCACGCCGCCGGGCATCAACGTGTCGGCGGCGAACAGCAGGCCCTTGTCCTGGTCGAACAGCGTGATGCAGGCCGAGGTGTGGCCAGGCGTGTACATCACGTTGAGGCGGAAATTGCCGAGGTCGATCAAATTGCCTTCCTCGAGCCAGATGTCGATCTCGATCGGCACGTTCGGTTCGTTGAACATCTTGCGCAGCATCGAGAAGTCGTCGCGCAGCATGATCTTGTTGGCGGCGAGCCGGTGCGCGGCGATATAGGCGCGGCCATGGAAATGATAGGCCGCGCCGATATGGTCGAGATGCTCGTGGCTCAGCACCACCATGTCGATCATGTCCTGCGTCACGCCGAGATGGGTGAGGCAGGCGAGCAGATGCGGGAAATTGCTCGACAGCCCGACATCGATCAGGATCGTCCGCCGGCTGCCGCGCACCAGATAGGCGTTGGCGGCGCGGTTCTTGAAGCGGATCTGGTAGACGTCGTCGGCGGCCTGGATCAGCGTCGCGACGTCGGTGTCGAACAGGGTCTTGAACGGGCTCGGTCGGCGCTCGCTCATGGGGTTGCCGCCGTGCGGTAGGTGACGCTGTTGGAGGCGCGCAGGCGCTTCGACAGCGCGTCCATCACCATCAGCGCGAACGCCGGCTGCTGGCTGACGAGATAGACGAAGCGGGCGTGATTGATCCGCATCACTCTGGTGTGGGCCGTTGCCGCGATGGCGGTGGCGGAGCGCGCCGAGCCGTCGATCACGGCCATCTCGCCGAAGAACTCGCCCTTGCCGAGCGTCACGATGACGGTCTTGCGTCCGCCATCGATCTTGGCGATCTCGACCTGGCCGTCGAGCACGACGAAAAGCTCGCGCCCGGTCGAGCCTTCCTCAAAAATGACGTCATCGACATCAAACTCATTGATGCATTTCTCGATCGTCATGGCCGCTCCTGCCTTCTGGCTGGATGGGGCCATGTTAATCGGGAAAGCGCCGCGCGCAAACGGAGCGCGCGGATTGCCGCAGGGCAACATCGGCCCAAATCCGGGCCCGAAAATTCCCTAAAATTTCCGTAAGCCGGCGCCCAATCTGGGGTGCGGTAAGGATTTCGCAAGCAATAAAAGTTACCAAATTCTCAACCCATTCTGGAGACTTTGAACGTGAGTGAGCAGCACAGCGAGCCGGTCAGCGCTGAAACCGGTGCCGAAACGGCGGCAAAGGGTGAGCCGGTGGTGTCCGCGGGCCACATCGAGGCTCCCCGGCTGTCGCCCGATCAGGAAGCGACATCACCGGAGGCGGATCAGGTCGATGCCAAGGCCGATGCACCCAGGATCGAGGCGCCGAAGGTCGAGCCGGGCAAGGCCGAGCTGCCGAAGATGGACCTGCCCGAGGTCGAAACCGGCAAGCGGGACGAGCCGCGTTTCCCGGGCAAATTGATGATCATGGCGCCCGGTGAGCGCACCTGGGACCGCACTTGGGACCATGAGGAGACCGCCAAGCCGGCCGCCGAGCAGCCGGCCAAATCGTCCGGCGGCCGCCGGATCGGGGCCATGGCCGCGGTGGTCGCGCTGGCCACGGTGGCCGGCGCCATCGGTGGCGCGCTGGCGACCGCGGGTCTTGGCCACGTCGCCACCCCGGCTGTCGCATCCGCCAAAGACACGACCATCGACACGACAAAGAATGCCGTCGAAGCCTCGATCGCGCGGATCGATGGCGAAATCCAGGCCCTGAAGTCCAGCATCGATCAGACCGCGCGGACCGGCGCCTCCCAGCTCAACAAGACCAATGACCGTCTCGACAAGTTCGAGAAGGCCCAGGTCGAGCCGATGGCGAAGCTCGCCAAGCTCAGCGAAGCCGTCGACAAGCTGCGCGCCACGCCACAGACGACCACCGCTGCCGCGGCCGCCCCGACCCAGATTGCCGCGCGGGAGACCACCGGCACGGTCGCGCCGCCGCCGGTGGCCGCCGCGCCCAAGGTCGAGGTCGGCCGCCTTCCGGTGGTCGAAGGCTGGGCACTCCGCGACGTCGGCAATGGCGGCGCGCTGATCGAGGGCCGCCAGGGCATGTATGAGGTCTATGCCGGCGATCCCGTCCCCGGCCTCGGCCGCGTCGACGCCATCCGCAAGCAGGATGGCCGCTGGGTCGTGGTCACCAGCAAGGGCCTGATCGTTTCGCGCTGAGCGCTGAAAGCGGACAATACCAAGGCGCTTCACCGCGATGTGAAGCGCCTTTTTTCTTGAATAGGTTTCGTTGCGCGGTGTTAGTGACGGCATGAGCCGCGCCCTGAGATGCCTTCTGATCCTGTCCGTCCTGCTCTGCGGCGCAGCCGTTGCGCGCGCAGGCGAGGATCGCCCGCTCGAACGCGGTGCCGCGATCATCGATTCCGCGATCCTGCGCGAACTCGACCAGGGGCGCTTTGGTCTCGGCCGCATGCTGCCGCCGGAGCGTTCCGCCGACACGCCGCTCGCGAACAGCGCGTTGTTCGCATTGCCGTCGATGTCCGGGGTGCGCGAGGCGCTCGAACGCGAGTTCGACCGCTATGTCGCCAAGCACAGGGCCAGCCTGCCGAACGAGAGCATCGGCGTCGGTGACGGCTTTGCGTTCCAGCTGTTCGACCGCGGCCTGTTCATTTCGCCGGACGTCCGCTTCGTGCTGTCGGGTATCGTCAACCGCATGGACCGCGCTTATGTGGCGCGGGCGAGCTGCGGCGAGATCAGGCTGATCTACCGCCTGACCCGCACCGATGCGCCGCTGATCGGCGACAATGCGGTGTCGCAGCGCCTGCCGATGACGCTCAATCTGGTGTTGAAGGCCAAGGGCGACGGCAATGACGCTGCGATCACCTGCCGCGAGATCGCGCGGCGCTGGCTTGCCACGGCTAACGCCCCGCCGACGATGGACAGGCTGTTCGGCAAGGATGGGCCGCTCGATCTGGTCGATGCCAAGAATATCGACCGGATCGAGACCAATCTGCAGATCGCCCATGCGCCGAAATCGCCGGTGCGCGACTTCCGCACCGACTATCTGCTGAAAGTGTTCGACTATGACGGCGAGACCAGGCGCTTTGTCGAATCGCCCCTGGAGAACCAGATCGATCGCGACCGCATCCTGGCCGATGAAGGATTGCGGCGCGACTTCAAGGCGTGGCTGCTCGACCCCGGGCATTTCGCCGAGCTCGATCGCGGCACCCTCGTGATCCCCGACAAATTCCTCGCCAAAGGCGCCGTCGCGCCGACCCCGACGGGCTTCGACGTCAATGATCTCGAGCCCGAATTCGGGCTGGTGCAGGGCGAGGGAGCCAATGGCAAAGCGGTGTTCTCGGAGGCAGACGTCGTCGGCGCGTTGCAAAAGGCCGCCGCCGATGGCACGCGCCTGCAGAACATCCGCTCGCTCGCGGGCTTCGAGCGGCGCCTCAACGACGTCACCTGCGCGGGCTGCCACCAGACCCGCGGCATCGGCGGCTTCCATTTCCCCGGCGTCGACTGGATGGCGGCAAAACCGTCGAACTCCACCGTGGTGCCCGGCTCGCCGCATTTCTTCGGCGACCAAATTCGCCGCCGCGATATCCTCGCAAGCCTCAGCGAGGGCAAGACGCCGGACTATTCGCGCGGCTTCTCCGGCCGCCCGCAACTCCGCGGCAGCACCGAGCTGGCCGGGACCGAATACAGCGACGGCTGGGGCGCGCATTGCTATTCGCCCGGCGCCAAACCGGCCGCGGCCGACCGCAGTTTCCGCGATTGGACCTGCGCCGAAGGGCTCGCGTGCCAGGTCGCCGGCGAGGCCTCGCGCATGGGCATGTGCTTCGTGAAGGGACGGTAGCGATCCTTGACAGCCTGCCTCCGCAGGAGCGCACGGCCAAGGGTCGAAAAACAACCCCATGCAAAGTAGCCGGCGGCCGGCGCTCGACACGACAGCTTGACACGTCGGGCAAATCAGCTGCATAATTCCACTATTCCGAAATCACGCAAGCAGTGCTCACCCCCCCGGGCCATAGCCGTAACCACATGCCCAGCCGCAGGCGGGGAGCAGTGAGGGCCACCAGATTGACAGTAGGCTTACTATTCGTGTTTCATCGACGAAAATCATCGGGGATGGAAATATGGACGAGGTCATCATCGTCGGCGCCGGCATCGGCGGACTGACGCTCGGCCTCGCGCTGCATCAGGCCGGCATTGCCTGCCGCATCTTCGAATCGACGCTCGAGATCAGGCAGGTCGGCGTCGGCATCAATCTGTTGCCGCACGCGACAAAGGAACTCGCGGCGCTCGGCCTCGAGGCGGAGCTGGCGAAAGTCGCGATCACCACGGCGGATGCGACCTTCTTCAATCGCTTCGGCCAACTGATCTATCAGGAGCCGCTCGGCCGCGCCGCGGGCTACCAGCATCCGCAATTCTCGATCCATCGCGGCGACCTGCAAAAGGTGCTGCTCGACGCCTTCTGCGCGCGCGCCGGTGCGGACCGTATCGTCACCGGCCGGCATTGCGTCGCCGTCGCACAGGATGGTGACGGCGTCACCGCGACCTTCACCGGCCCCGGTGGCACCGATCGCTTCATCGCGCGCGGCCGCGTCGCGATCGCCTGCGACGGCATCAATTCGGCGGTGCGCAAGCAATTCTTCCCCGACGAGGGCGAGCCGCGCTATTCCGGCGTTAACATGTGGCGTGGCGTGACGCGCTGGAGGCCGATGCTCTCGGGCGCCAGCATGGTGCGCGCCGGCTGGCTGTCGCACGGCAAGATGGTGATCTACCCGATCCGCCCCGCAGCGGCCGACGGACTGCAACTCGTCAACTGGGTCGCCGAGATCGAGACGCCGACCTATCGCAAGCGTGACTGGAACCGGGCCGGCTCACTCGACGATTTCATCGGGGCGTTTGCCGACTGGCATTTCGACTGGCTCGACGTGCCGGCCTTCATCCGCGCCGCCGATAGCGTGCTCGAATTCCCGATGGTCGATCAGGACCCGCTGCCGCGCTGGAGCTTTGGCCGCGTCACCCTGCTCGGCGATGCCGCGCACCCGATGGTGCCGCGCGGCTCCAATGGCGCAGGCCAGGCGATCCTCGACGCCCGGGCGCTGACCAATGCGCTGCTGGCCCATGACGATCCCGCCGCGGCGCTGTCCGCCTATCAGCAGCAGCGGCTGGAGGCGACCACGCGCATCGTGCTTACCAACCGTACCAACCCGCCGGACGCGATCCTGCGCGAGGTGTTCTTGCGCACGCAGGACAAGCCGTTCCGTGCCATCGACGACGTCATCAGCCGCGAGGAACTGATCGGCCTGTCCGACAGCTACAAGAGGATCGCAGGCTATTCGAAAGAAGCATTGCGCAGCTAGGCCTCCTGCAGGTTCGATTCGCGCTAGACTCGAGAAAGCGGCCACGAAGAGCCGCGGGCAATATTTTGGGGAGGGACGGTCATGGCGGAGACCGAGACGATCGACGTTGCCGAGTACATCGATCAGCAGCCGGTCGGCGCATTCCAGATCAAGCTGCTGCTCACCTGCGCCGCGGTGCTGTTCCTCGACGGCTTCGACACCCAGGTGATCGGCAATGTGGCGCCCGCGCTCGCCAAGGAATGGAGCCTGTCGCGCGCCGCGCTCGGGCCGGTGTTCAGCGCCGGCCTGTTCGGGCTGATGATCGGCGCCCTGGTGTTCGGGCCGCTGGCCGACCGCGTCGGCCGCAAGGCGATCATCATCTCCTCGACGGTGGCTTTCGGTATCGGCACCTTGGCGACGGCCTTTGTCCACGACGTCACCACGCTGATGGTGATCCGCCTGTTCACCGGGCTCGGGCTCGGCGGCGCGATGCCCAATGCGGTGGCGATGACCTCCGAGTTCAGTCCGCATCGGCGCCGCGCCACCATGGTGATGATCATGTTCTGCGGCTTCTCGGTTGGCGCCGCGGTCAGCGGGCTGCTTGCCGCAGCCCTGATCCCCGCCCATGGCTGGCGCTCGGTGTTCATCGTCGGCGGGGCCGCACCGCTGCTGCTGGCGCCTGTGCTGCTGTGGAAGCTGCCGGAATCGGTCCGGTTCCTTGCGCTCGGCGGCGCGGCCAACGCATGCGTCGCCGAATTGCTCGGCCGCATCAACCCGAAGGCCACCGCTTCTGCCGCCGGCACGCGCTTTGTCGTGCGCGAGCCGCGCCTCGCAGGCCTGCCGGTGGTTCATCTCTTCGGTGGCGGCCGGGCGCTGGTGACGCTGCTGCTGTGGGTCGTGTTCTTCATGAGCCTGCTCGATCTCTATTTCCTGGCGAACTGGCTTCCCACCGTGCTGAACGATCTCGGCGCCTCGGTCTCGACAGCCGTCCTGATCGGATCGACGCTCCAGGTCGGCGGTGTGGTCGGCACATTCGCGCTCGGCCGCGTGGTCGACCGCTTCTCGTTCCGCGCGCTGGCGCTGGTCTATCTGCTCGCGGTGTTTGCGGTCGGCGCGATCGGCCAGCTCGGCCATTCGGCGGCGCTGGTCACGATCGCGATCTTCGTGGCGGGATTCTGCGTGGTCGGCGGACAGATCGCGGCCAATGCACTGACCGCCCATTTCTACCCGACTTCGGTGCGCGCCACCGGCGTCGGCTGGGCGCTCGGCATCGGCCGGATCGGCTCGATCATCGGCCCCTTGATCGGCGGCGTCCTGATGAGCGCGAAATGGAGCTCCGGGGAACTGTTCGCCACCGCGGCGTCCGCCGCCCTTTGTGCGGCGCTGGCGGCGTTCGCGCTGAGCGGTCTCGTCCGTCCCGGAGGAACGGATGCGAGCCGTCAGGCGTCATCATTTGATGCTACACTGCACGCAGCGACCAAGACCTGAACAGCCCTCGAGCGGAGACCGGCCGATGAGTGCGCCCGACCAGGACAAGCAGCGCAACCGCAAGATCGCGGCCAACGAGGCCGAGCGTCAGGCGGTCAGCGCCGTCCGCGTCAGCAGCTGGGCGATCGCGGTCGCGGTCATCATCGCCGTCATTGTGGTGGCGATCGTCTGGGCCTGGATGAAGCGCTGATTTTCTTCACCTCGCCCGCTTGCGGGGAGAGGCATAGGCCGCCTACGGCGGCCGTCTCTTGAGAACGCCGAAGCGGAGGCTTCGGCTATGTCGCATCGTCAGATGCGATCCGGGTGAGAGGGTACAGGTCTCAACGTTAGTGCTCGCGGAGAAAGCCCCTCACCCCAACCCTCTCCCCGCAAGAGCGGGGCGAGGGGGAATGAGCAGCGCCGCGATCCTACGCCACCGCGCCTGACGCGCGCAGCTTTTGGATCGCTGTCTCGTCATAGCCGGCCTGTCGCAGGATCTCGTCGGAGTGCTCGCCGACTTCGGGTGGCTTGCGCGGTTGCACCTTCTTCGCGCCGTCGATGAAGATCGGGCTGTTGACGGTCAGCATGGTGTCGTTCTCGAACCGCACCAGCACCTCGTTCTCGATCATCTGCCTGTCGGTCGGGATGTCGTCGAGGATGCCGACGACGCCGAACACCAGGCCATTGCCGTCGAGCTCCTTGCGCCATTCGGCGAGGTCCCGTGTCGCAAACGTCGCGTCGAATATCCTGATCAGTTCGACCGAGCGGGCATGACGGTCCGCCTTGGTCAGGAAGCGCGGATCGTTGACGAGATCCTCGCGACCGAGGCAGCGCGCCAGCGTCGGCCATTGCCGCTCCTCGTTGAGCAGCGACAGGATGATCCAGCGGCCGTCCTTGCACTTGTAGTGGTTGGTGACGGCGTTGAGCGCCTCCTCGCGCGGCTTGCGCTTCTTGAACTTGGCGCCGACCAGCTTGGCCTGCGCCAGCACGCCATTGGCCCAGATGCCGTTGGCCATCAGGTTGGTCGCGACATGCGAGCCCTTGCCGGTCTTTTCGCGCTTGAACAGCGCCGTGACGATCGCGCCGTAGAACGCCATCGCGCAGGGATGGTCGCCCATGCCGGCGACCGAGCGCGCCGGCGTGGTGTCCTCGTCGGCACGCACCAGGTCCATCAGGCCGGAGCGCGCCCAATAGGCGTTGGAATCGAAGCCGGGCTTGTTGGCCTCCTCGCCCTTCTCGCCATAGCCGGTGAAGGAAGCGTAGATCAGCCGGTCGTTGAGATGGGCGAGGTGGTCATGGGTGATGCCGAGTTTTGAGCGCACCTGCGGCGGCATGTTGGTGATGAAGACGTCGGCCTCGGCGACCAGCTTGTAGAGCACCTCGCGCGCGTCCGGTTTGGTGAGGTCGAGCGCCAGGCTCTTCTTGTTGCGCGCCTCCAGCATCCACGCGAAATTGTGTTCGCTGGCGGGATAGCCGGGCAGGTTCGGCAGGTTCCGGTAGGGATCGCCGGCGCCGGGCGGCTCGATCTTGATGACGTCGGCGCCGAAGTCGGACAGCACGGTGGCGGCCGCCGGCGCCGCGATGAAGCTCGCGCAGTCCAGGACCTTGAGCCCGTCAAAAATGCCTTTTTCCATCGTGCCGTCGCTCCCGTGGCGCTTGTTGATCTTTTTCCGGTGGCTGGAATATCGCGTGCGATGATCCCGGATGAGGGCGCCATTTGACCCATGTCGGGGGTGTGATGCAACGGCGCCGTCATTCCGGGATGGTGCGCTAGCACCAGACCCGGAATCTCGAGATTCCGGGTTCGATGCTTCGCATCGCCCCGGAATGACGGCGACGGGTGATGCTGTTACTCCACTCCCGCCATCAGCGCCGCGTTGCCGCCCGCGGCTGCGGTGTTGATCGTCACCGTCTGCTCGGTTGCGAAGCGGGCGAGGTAATGTGGGCCGCCGGCCTTGGGGCCGGTGCCGGAAAGGCCGCTGCCGCCGAATGGCTGCACGCCGACCACGGCGCCGATCATGTTGCGGTTGACATAGATGTTGCCGACCGCGAGGCGCTCGATCACGCCATCGACGGTGTCCTCGATGCGCGAATGGATGCCGAGCGTCAGCCCGAAGCCGGTTGCTTCGATCGCGGCCAGCACGTCGGCGAGCCGCTCGGCACGGTAGCGCACCACATGCAGGATCGGGCCGAACACCTCTTCGGTGAGCTGGCCGGCATCCGACAGTTCGAAGATATGCGGCGCGACGAAATTGCCGGCCGGTGCTTCGCCGGCGAAATGCACCCGCGCGCTGCTCTTCATCCGCGCGACATGCGCATCGAGCCGTTGCTTGGCCTCCGCATCGATCACCGGCCCGACATGGGTCGAGACGTCGGAGGGATCGCCGATCTTCAACTCACGCGCCGCGCCCGCGATCATCTCGATCATGCGGTCGGCGACGTCGTCCTGCACGAACAACAGCCGCAGTGCCGAGCAGCGCTGGCCCGCCGATCGGAACGCCGAGGTCACGACGTCGTCGGCGACCTGTTCGGGCAGCGCGGTGGCGTCGACGATCATCGCGTTGATGCCGCCGGTCTCGGCGATCAGCGGCACGATCGGGCCGTCCTTGGCGGCGAGCGTCCGGTTGATCGAGCGCGCCACTTCGGTCGAGCCGGTGAAGACCACACCCGCGATATCAGCATGTGCAACCAGCGCGGCGCCGACCGCGCCGTCACCCTGGACGAGATGCAGCGCGGACGCCGGCACGCCGGCCTCATGCAGCAGCCGGATCGCTTCAGTTGCGATGCGCGGCGTCTGCTCGGCCGGCTTTGCCACCACCGCATTGCCCGCCATCAGCGCCGCCGTCACCTGGCCGAGGAAGATCGCCAGCGGGAAATTCCACGGCGAGATCGCGACGAATGCACCGCGGCCGCGCAATGTCAGCGCGTTGCTTTCGCCGGTCGGGCCCGGCATCGCCTCGCTGCCGCCGAACAGTTTTCGCCCCTGCGCCGCATAGTAGCGGCAGAAATCGGTCGCCTCGCGCAGCTCTGACAGCGCATCGTCGAGTGTCTTGCCGCCCTCGCGCTGCAACAGAGCGATGAAATGCGCGCGGCGCTGCTCCAGCATATCGGCAGCCTTGTCCAGGATTTCGGCGCGCCGCGCGGCCGGCGTCGCGTTCCAGGCCTTGAAGCCGCGGCGCGCTGCGGCAACGGCCGCGCGGACCTCGTCGGTCGTGAACGAAATGACCGCATCGGGCGCTGGCTTGCGCTCGGCCGCGATCGCCGCTGTGAGCTTGTCGAGGGCGGCGCGTTCGCCGAATTCGATGCCGTGCGAATTCTCGCGCTGCGGCCGATAGAGATCCGACGGCCGCGGAATCTCGGGATGGCCGGCACTGTTCGCCGAACCGATGATCTCGGCCGGGCGGCGCAGCAGGTCGGTGATGGGTATGCGGTTGTCCGCCGCCAGTGCGACGAAGGAGGAATTGGCGCCGTTCTCGAGCAGGCGCCGCACCAGATAGGCGAGCAGGTCGCGATGGCTGCCGACCGGCGCATAGGTGCGATGGGCGATCTCAGGCCTGTCATTGCCGAGCTGCGCGTAGAGTGCTTCGCCCATGCCGTGCAGGCGCTGGAATTCGAAGCTCGCGGGATCATCCGATAGCTCGAGGATGGTTGCGACCGTCAACGCGTTGTGGGTCGCGAATTGCGGAAACAGTCGCGGCCGCAATGCCAGGAGCTTGCGCGCACAGGCGACGTAGTTCAGATCGGTCATCGCCTTGCGGGTGAACACCGGATAGCCGTCGAGCCCGCGCTCCTGCGCGCGCTTGATCTCGGTGTCCCAATAGGCGCCCTTGACGAGACGCACCATCATCTTGCGATCCAGCCGACGTGCCAGCGCGTCGATATGGTCGATCACCTCAGTGGCGCGCTTCTGATAGGCCTGGATCGCCAGCCCAAAGCCGTTCCAGCCTGCGAGCTCCGGCTCGGCGAAGGCGGCGTCGATCACGTCGAGCGACAGCTCCAGCCGGTCGGCCTCCTCGGCATCGACGGTGAAGTTGAGGTCGAACGCCTTGGCGCGGCGCGCAAGGTCGACCAGGCGCGGCACCAGCTCGCTCATCACACGCGCGTGGCTCACCGCCTCGAAGCGCGGATGCAGCGCGGAGAGTTTTACGGAGATGCCGGGCCGGTCGGGCAGGGGACGGCTGCCGGCAGCCTTGCCGATCGCCTCGATCGCGCGGGCATAGGATTCGAAGTAGCGCTGCGCGTCGTCGGCGGTGCGGGCGCCTTCGCCGAGCATGTCGAAGGAATAGCGCGGGGCGCGGTCCGAATGCGATTGCGCGCGCGAAAGCGCCGCCGCGATGGTCTCGCCGAGCACGAAATGGCTGCCCATCAGCCGCATCGCCTGCCGCGTCGCCGCGCGCACGGCGGGCGCGCCGAGCCGCTTGGTCAACCGCCCGATCGTGCCCTGCGGCGTCTCGCCGGGCTGGATCACCCGCGCCGACATCCCGAGCGCCCAGGCCGAGGCGTTGACCAGGAACGCGCTCGACTTGGTCTCGTGATGGACGAAGTCGCCCTGGCCGAGCTTGTCCTCGATGAACTGGTCGGCGGTGCGCGCATCCGGCACCCGCAGCAGCGCTTCCGCCAGCACCATCAGCGCCAGCCCTTCCTTGGTCGAGAGCGCGAACTCCCGCAGCATGTCCTCGACCCCGCCGAGTGGATCGTCATTGGCCCTGACGGCCTCGATCAGGCGCGTCGCTGATAGATCGATCCGCCCCTCCCGGTCGGCGCTGAACCGCGCGTCCTGGAGCAGGCGGGCGGCGAGGCTTGAGTCATCCGGCGCATAGGGCGCGCTGAACGGGGCGGGGGCGACATCTGGCATGGGCGGTTCCTTATGGGATCACGGGAACACCTACGCGCTCACGAACCGTAGTTCGATAGACAAATTAACCGATTTGCCGTAGAAACTAAGGATAATCTTTTGATTGACCGGATATATGACAGAGATCGACAAGATAGACCGCAAAATCCTCTCGATTTTGCAGGGGGATGGCCGAATCGCCAATGTCGAGCTGGCCGAGCGGATCGGGTTGTCGCCGACCTCGGTCGGCGAGCGGCTGAAGCGGCTGCAACGTGACGGCTTCGTCGAAGGCTATGGCGCCCGGCTCAACCCGCACCGGTTGGGGTTGGGTCTTTTGGTGTTCGTCGAGGTGCTGCTCGACAAGACCACGCCCGATGTGTTCGAGCGGTTCGCCAAAGCCGTCCAGACCGCGCCCGAAGTGCTGGAGTGCCACATGGTCGCCGGCGGATTCGATTACCTGGTCAAGGCGCGCGTCGCCAACATGACCGCCTATCGCCGGTTTCTCGGCGAGACCCTGCTGGCGCTGCCCGGCGTGCGCGAGACGCGAACTTACGCCGTGATGGAAGAGGTCAAGCGCGACGCGCCGCTGCCAGTCGGCTGAGATCGGCTTGATGTGATCCACAGCCATGCGCCCGGCGTCTTGGCATCGTCTCCCGGCCGCGTTAATCCTGCGTCCAGTTGGGGCAGGGAATATGAAATACGCCAATCAGCTGACACGAGCGCGGCGGTCCGGATTAACTGGTGCGCTGGCCGCGGTTGCGCTGTCGTTGCCATCGATCGCTGCGGCGGCCGAGCTGAGCTCGGGTCAGGCGCAGCTCTATTCGTCAGTCTCGATCTATCCGCCGACGGCGACGCAAATGACGGTCTGCTACGGCTTCGTCTGCCGGCGCCGCGAGATGCTCGATTTTACCGCGGCCGACCGCGCCGCGCTGGCCAGGATCATGGCCGCGGGCCGCGCCAACGCTGCCGCCGAGCGCGTGGCCACGCAGAAGGCGGTGATCTGGCTCGACCGTCGCATGGGCCCGATCCTCGGCACCAACAAGCGCGTCGCGAAGGCGGACTTCCGCGCCAACGACGACAGCCACAATTACGATTGCTGGGACACCACCCGCAACACCACCAGCCTGATGCTTGTGATGCAGGCCTGGAACCTGTTTAGGTTTCACGACGTCGGCGATCCCCATTACCGCGGATTCCAGTTTGCGCAGACGCCGCACAACACCGCCGTCCTGGTCGAACGCGCGACCAAGGTCGAGTGGGCCGTCGACCTCTGGCCGCGCGGCTATCTTCAGCCGCCCGATGTCATGACCGTCGCCCAATGGGTGACGGAAGATTGACGGTCGAACGCGGCCGTCGCGCGGCCGCCACCGTGGCATTTCACCCGCATTGATTGTAGGGATACCCAAAAGGGCTTCTCTCGATACCGGGCCACGACATGCGTTTGCGCTCGACCTGCATTGATGCCGCGGCGCGCGGCGTTCGATTTGCCCTGTCGCCGGCAGCGGCGCTGCTGCTGTCGATCGCCGCCGGGCCGGCGTCGGCCGGCGATCTCGAGGATTGCAACGGTCAGGCCCAGGACAAGATCGAAGCTGCCTGCGCTGCCGTCATCAACGACGCCGCGCGATCGGCCGACGATCGCGTCAAGGCCTATGCCGGCCGGGCGCGGTTCTACAACAATCACGGCAAGTTCGATTCTGCGGTGACCGATACCGAAGCGGCGCTGCAATTGAACCCGCAATCCGTCGCTGCGTTGATCTCGCGCGGCTATGCGCGGCAGCGTCAGGGCAAGATCGACCAGGCGAAGGCTGATCTCGACCACGCCATCGAGCTCGAGCCGAAGAATGCGTTCACCTATCTCGCGCGCGGCAATCTTCGCAACGACACGCGCAGCTGGACCGATGCGCTCGCCGACTACGACCAGGCGATCGCGTTGCGCTCCGATCTGGTGGCGGCCTATGTCGGGCGGGCCCGCGCGCGGGTCGAAACCGCGCAGCTCGACGGCGCGCTGAGTGACGCCAACACCGCGCTTGCGATCAATCCGAGCGCGCAGAACGCGTTCTACTGGCGCGGCCAGGCCTATCGCCGCAAGGGCGACATGGATCATGCGATCGAGGATTTCTCGCGCGCCATCGCCCAGGCGCCGCAGACCGAGCGCGGCGCCTATTTCGCGCGCGGCCAGCTCTACAGCGCCAAGGGCGACTACACCAGGGCGATCGCCGACTTCGACAAGCTTCTGACGTTCATGCCCGACAACAAGGAGGTCCAGCAGCAGCGCCAGCAGGCCCTCGCCATGCAGGCCGAATTGGCCAAGGCCGGGACAAGCGCCGCCACCACCACGCCGCCCGCCGCGGCGCGCGCGCCGGTGGCACAAAGCGCTCCGCCCAGGCCGGCCACCGCGTCGACCAACCAGCAGATCGACCAGGCAAGGCAGTTCGTCGCACAGCGCAATTACGCCGGCGCCGTCGCGCCCCTCAACCAGGTGCTGGCAGCTGATCCGCGCAACGAGCCGGCGCTGCGGCTGCGCATCGTGGCCTATACCGGGCTCGGCCGGTTCGCGGAAGCGCGCAACGACATCAACGATCTGCTCAAGCTGAAGCCGAACGACGCGCCGCTGATCGCCTTCCGCTCGATCAACGCGGCGGCGCTTCGGCAGTTCGACGACGCGATGACTGACGCGGGGCGCGCGCTTGCGCTCGATCCGAACAATGCGATGGCCTATCTCGGCCGCGGCATCGCCAAGGCCGGCACCGGCAAGGCGCAGGATGCGCTCGCCGACTACGATCGTTCGATCACGCTCAATGCCAAGGACACGCTGGCCTTCACCGAGCGCGGGCTCGCCTATGTCAGCCTGCACCAGATCGACAAGGCGCTCTTGGATTTCGACCAGGCACTGGCGCTGTCGCCGACCAACCTGCTGGCAAAATCCTGGCGCGGGCTGGCGCTGATGTTGAAGGGCCGCACCGACGAGGGGCTGGTCGACATCAACGGCGTGCTGGAGCGCAACCCCGCCGATCCGACCGCGCAACTCGGCCGCGCGTTCGCGATGCTGACCTCGGCGCAGTTCGATCGCGCGGTCGCCGCGTTCGGCCAGATCATCGACAAGGTGCCGAACGATCCGTTCGCGCATGTGCTGCGGGCGCGCGCCTATCTCGGCCTGAAGAAGACCGACGAGGCGATGAAGGATCTCAATTTCGTGCTGGCGAGCCGGCCGGACTATCACGATGCCCTGACCTTGCGCGGCATCGCCCTGTCGGCCCAGCGCGACTACGCCAAGGCGGTCGAGGATCTCGACCGCGCGATCGCGCAGAAGGAGACGGTGGAGAGCCTGTTCGCCCGCGCCAAGGCGCATGAGGCGCTCAACCATCCCGGCAAGGCGACCGACGATTTCCGGAAAGCCACGCGGCTTACGCCGTCGAGCGTGTTCGACGTGCTGGCGCAGGCCGAGTCGAAGCGCAAGATCCAGGAGCTGACCAAGAAGGTGCCGTGCGGCTCCGGCCAGGGCGGCACTTGCCTGTAACGCGGCGCGTGCATGAGAGCGTTTGCGAGCGAAGTGGGTAACGGTTCGCGTAAAGAAAAACGCGTCAAAGCAAAAAACGCAAAAATCCAATATCGCAGCGCGCGGGCGTGATGTCCGCCGTGCCGAACGTTGCCTTGTTGGGCTGATGTGCCGGCCCCCACTCCCGGATGACGTCCGAGAGTGCGCCGCTGCGTCTGGCGCTGTTGCGCTAGACCTTCAGGTTCTCGGCCGAAGTCTTGCCGCGATTTGCAATCTCTTCGTACTCGACCGACTGGCCTTCATTGAGGGTTTGCAGCCCGGCCTTCTGAACTGCTGAAATATGCACGAAAATGTCTTTGCCGCCCGATGCGGGCTGGATGAATCCATAACCCTTGGTTGGGTTGAACCACTTCACTGTACCTTTGGGCATTCCAGTCGTCTCCGCGGAATCAATCGAAAACAGACCCGCCGATCCCCGCACAAACCGGCTTGTCCGTGCGCGACAGGATAGCAGTTTGCAAAAAGCTGGATAGATCAAAGGAGGGTGTGTTTTCGCACCGAAAGCTCCGGCTTTGCGCGGCTTTGGAGCCGATCTGCCTGTTTCCTGGTCAATTGATGCACTGCAAAATCCGATCGGTTCCGAGCTCTCGCGTGCAAGGCGGGCGCAGCGCAACCCAGGGCCACGATGCGATTTCGACGGGCCATGAACTGAACGCGACGGGAACGCGATGATCGATCGGCTCCGTCATCTCGAACAGTGTGAGGATGATGTTCCGCGAGCGGACTGGAGAATTGCGATACCGATTCGATCGGGACGGATCATGCGCGAACCGAATGCTCGGTATGACAATCGCGTGTTGAGACGAATTGCATCGTGATTTGGATGTCTTGCATGCCGCTTGCGAATGATCGCGGCAGCGTCGTGGATCGATGAAGAGAAATTGTTGAAGCATTGCCGAGTGAAAGAGAAAACTTTTCGCGATGTGTGTCGGCTGCGCACCAGCGTTTGATTTTCGTTGCGAAACAATTCTGAACTACCCGCGAACGGGTTGTTGGCTTCCGCGTTTCCAGTCAGATTGGCGTGCCGGGTAGGACAGGCGCCCCGAGGCGGGCTGCTTGTCGGGCGACAGCAAAGAATGCCAGCTATGAGCACCACCATCATCGTCAGCAACATCACTCCGATCGGTAGCGGCGCGTGCTCGTAGTGTGATACCCGCGTGTCTCGCGGGATGCCGTCGTCACCGCGGTCTTTCCTAAGTCCGATTGGCTGCGACCGGCGTTCTTTGTCGGCCCTCAACACGATGCCTCGGCGGCAGCCACGTTCGTTGTTCGCGAACGTGGGCTGAAAGCACATGCAAGAAGATCAAGTGGCGGCGCGACGCGCCCAGTTCCTGGAACACGCACCTTTGCCGCGCGAACCGCGGAACATCAGGGACAGAACCCCGGCGCCGCCGCGGTTTTTCTCGACGCGACCCTATCAGCCGCTCGAGCAGTTCGATGTCTGGAAGTCCCGGCTCAGTTCGCTGAGCGACGTCGGATTGCCCGAAGGCGCGGATCCCGCGCACGGATTCGACGTGGAGGTCATGACCTGCAATATGGCCGACGTCGTGCTGACATCGGGGCATTTCGCCGCCCACATGTTGCAGCGCGCAGCGCGGCCGTCGCATGGCGCGCCAATCGACTATTGGTGGTTGTTCCGGGTCGGTTCCGGCGAAGCCTGGTTCGAGACCGGCGATCGGCGGATTCATGCCCGAGCCGGCGCGATGTTCCTGATTTCGCTCGACGACGATTTTCGTGGCCGGGTCACCGATTGCGAAGCCGTGCTGCTCGGTTTGCCGCGCCACGCGTTCGCTGCCGTCGCCGAAGAGCTCGACAGCGTCTGCAACACCATCCTCTCCGGCAATCTGGTCGGGCTGCTGGCCGACTATCTGACCAATCTGGAAGCGCGCGTCATCGGCATGAGCCGCGACGAGTTGCGGCAGGCCGGGCGGGCCACCGCGGAGATGATCGCCGCCTGCATCCAGCCGTCGGCCGAGCGGCTGGAACTGGCGCAGGGTGCGATCGAGTCGATGCTGTTCGAGCGCGCGCGCCTCTATATCGAGAATCATCTCGGCGAGTTCGACCTCACGCCCGACGGCGTGGCGCACGGCCTGCGGATCTCGCGCTCGAATCTGTACCGCGCGTTCGAAAGCGTCGGCGGCGTCGCGCGCTTCATCCTGCGCAAACGTCTGCAGGCCGCGCATGCGGAACTTGCCGCAAGCGGGAACCGGCAGGTCCAGGAGATCGCCTATCGCTACGGCTTCAGGCTCGCGTCCGACTTCGCGCGCGCCTTCCGCCGCGAGTTCGGCATCAGCCCACGCGAAGCGCGCGAACGCGCGCGCCGCTGATTCGCGCTTCGTCGCCGCGACACGGCGCGCGCGGCGGTGCGCCATATCGATCGTTCAACTTGTGAGACGCACAGCCGGTTATTTGGACGGCGTGCTGCGTGACGGCGGCGGATTTGTGTCTATCATCTTGCAGCATCATGACTCGGGGTCGTTGTGATGGGCGGTGGCAGCGAGCGCGCAGGATGGGCTCGCCTCTTTCAAGTGTATCGGTGGTTGAAGGCGGAAGCTGATGGCGTGCTGCGCCACGGTCTCTGTGTGCCCTCGTCTGTGCCAGGCCGGTCCGTGCAGTCGCGCGGATGGTGGCGGAACAGGCCCGTCGCATAGAGCAAGACAGTCAGGGGGCGCAAATGCCGACCACTCAGGTTCCAACCTCATCGTCGATCTCGGAGCGTCGCGCAGGTTTCGTGCGGAACTGGGTTGCGCGTGCCGGTGCTGATACACGCGCACTGCGCCGCCGGTTGATGGCGGTGTTGCGGTCGGCGCACCGCCTTCTCGGTGTGAAGCGCGATCGACTCGGCTTGGGCCCGCTCGGTGTCGGCGGGGTCGCGCTCGTTCTCGCCGCGACCTCGGTCGCGAGAGCCGGCACCGTCACGCTGGGCGGTGCGACCACCGGCGGCAGCGGTTCGCAAGTCGGCATCGGGACCGGCGCCCAAGCGGTTGCGGGGACCAGCGGCGGCTCCCCGATTGCCATCGGCGTCAACTCGGATGCAAGTGGAACCGCCCCGACAGGATTCACGTTCGAAGCGATCGCGATCGGCAACACAGCGATAGCAACGGGAGCGTGGGCAACGGCTGTCGGTACCACCTCCTCTGCAACGGGAACCGGGGCCACCGCCGTCGGAACATCCGCCAATGCGAGCGCAAATCAGTCCACTGCGATCGGCAACGGTGCGACGGCCAGCAACGTCTGGGCAGTAGCCAACGGTTATCTTGCCAATGCGTCCGGACAGTATTCGGTGGCGCTGGGCCGCAACACGACGGCATCAGGCGACGGTGGGATGGCGATGGGCGGTAACGCGATCGCGAGTGGCATCAACGCGGTCGCGCTCGGCGTCAACGCAAACGCGACTGCGGCCGGCGCCAGCGCGCTCGGCACCTTCGCCAGCGCCACGGGAGGAAATTCCACTGCGGTCGGTGTCAGTTCCACGGCCAACGCCAATTATGCATTCGCCGGAGGCTGGTCGTCGGTCGCCAGCGGCGTCAACGCCACCGCTCTCGGCAAGCAGTCGAGCGCGTCGGGCACCGGCTCGTTCGCTGGTGGCAACCTCGCCCAGGCGTCGGCGGATTTCAGCGTTGCGTTGGGCAACCAGGCGCAGGCCTTGAGTACTGGCGGTTCGGTTGCAGTTGGATCGGGTGCAACCGTCGCCAGTGCTGCAACCGGCGGCATTGCGCTCGGCAATAATGCGACGTCCAGCGGCACTTTTTCGGTCGCCACCGGCGCTGGAGCCAATGCCGGCGGCACGAACTCGCTCGCGTCCGGCTACCTGACCCAGGCAACCGGCACCTATGCGACCGCACTCGGTTCCGGCGGGACCACCGCGGCGACGCGGGTGATTGCCTCGGGCGCGGGATCGCTCGCGATCGGCGGGAATTCGACCGCCGGTGCCAATGCGTCGGCGGATAACGCCATCGCCATCGGCGGGCAGTCGGCTGCCAGCGCCGCCAGCGCCATCGCCGTCGGCAACAATGCCATCGCCAATTCGGCCAATGCCGTTGCCATGGGCACCAATGCCACGGCAACCGGCGGCCAGGCGGTCTCGGTCGGCGCCGGCAACGTCGCCAATGGCAACGGCGCGGTCGCGATCGGCGATCCCAACACCGCGACCGGCAACGGCACCATCGCCAGCGGCCTCAACAACACCGCGACCGGCGACGGCTCGGTCGCCATGGGCAACACCAACATGGTGGGCGGCGGCGGCCAGGCGGTCGGCACCGCGGGCACGCCGGCGCAGGGCGCGGTCGGCATCGGCTATCAGAACACCGTGACCGGCCAGGGTGCGGTGGCGATCGGTAACGCCAACGTCGCCAATGGCGCGAGTGCCATCGCCATGGGCAGCCAGGCCAACGCCTCGGCCGCGAATGCGATTGCGCTGGGCGGCGGCGCCACCGCCGCCAACGCCGGCTCGGTCGCGCTCGGCTCGAGCAGCGTGACCGCCACGGCTGTCGGTACCCCGAGCGCCGTGATCAACGGCACCACCTACAACTTTGCCGGCACCACGCCGGCCTCGACCGTCAGCGTCGGTGCGCCCGGCGCCGAGCGCACCGTCACCAACGTGGCCGCCGGGCGGATCAGCGGATCCTCGACGGATGCGATCAACGGCTCGCAGCTGTTTGCGACCAACCAGGCCGTCGACACGCTCGGCACGACCGTCAACAACATCAACAATGGCGGCGGTATCAAATATTTTCACGCCAACTCGACACTGGCGGATTCGGTCGCCACCGGCATCAACTCGGTCGCGGTCGGCCCGGTCTCGACCGCGACCGGGGCGAGTTCGGTCTCGATCGGCAACGGCGCCACCGCGGCCAATGCCAACGACGTGGCGCTCGGCGCCGGCAGCGTGACCACCACGGCCGTCGGCACGGCGAGCACGGTAATCGGGACTACGACCTACAATTTCGCCGGCACGACCCCCGCCTCGACGGTCAGCGTCGGCGCGCCCGGCGCCGAGCGCACCATTACCAATGTCGCTGCGGGGCGCCTCAGCGGCTCCTCGACGGATGCGGTCAACGGCTCGCAGCTGTTTGCGACCAATCAGGCCGTCGACACGCTCGACACCACCGTCAACAACATCAACAATGGCGGCGGCATCAAATATTTCCACGCCAATTCGACGCTGGCGGATTCGGTCGCCACGGGGATCAATTCGGTCGCGGTCGGTCCGGTCTCGACCGCAACCGGTGCGAGCTCGGTCTCGATCGGCAACGGCGCCACCGCCGCCAATGCCAATGACGTGGCGCTCGGCGCGGGCAGCCAAACCGCCGCTGCGGTCGGCACGCCGGGCATCACCATCAACGGCACCGCCTATACCTTCGCCGGCGCCACGGCGACTTCGACGGTCAGCGTCGGCAGCGCCGGCAACGACCGCACCATCACCAATGTCGCGGCCGGGCGGGTCGATTCCGGCTCGACGGATGCGATCAACGGCTCACAGCTGTTCGCGGCGACGCAGGCGATCACCGCGATCTCGGGTGAGCTCACCCACTATTACAGCGTCAATGACGGCGGCACGCAGCAGGCCAACTACGCCAACAACGGCGCGACCGGAACCGATTCGATGGCGCTCGGCGTGGCCGCGTCGGCGACCGCAACGAATGCCTCGGCGCTCGGCACCAACACCCAGGCGACGGTGGCCGGCGGCGTCGCGATCGGGTCGGGCTCGGTCTCCAACCGCGCGATCGCGCCGGCATCCGGCATCATCGGCGGCACCATCATCCCCTACAACACCAACGACCTCACGCTGCTCGGCGCGGTATCGGTCGGCAATTCCACCAGCTACCGCCAGATCACCAACGTGGCCGACGGCACGCAATCGAGCGACGCGGTCACGGTGCGGCAGCTGATCGGCGCATTGTCGTCGTTCTCGACCACGACGACGAAGTATTTCCACGCCAACTCGACGCTCGCGGATTCATTGGCCGTCGGCAACAACTCCGTCGCGGTCGGGCCTAACACCGTGGTCAACGGCGACAACGGCATCGGCATGGGTTTTGGCGCGACGGTGCAGCAGACCGCGCCCGGCGGCATTGCGATCGGCCAGAACTCCCTGGTCAACTTCCAGGATGCGATTGCGTTCGGAACCAGTTCGCAGGCCAACGGCATCCAGGCGGTGTCGATCGGCGCAGGCGCGGTCACCGGCAATCCGACTAGCGTCGCGCTCGGCGCCAATGCCAAGGCGACCGCGCAGGCCGGCGACGTCGCGCTCGGCGCCAACTCCACCACCTCGACCGTGGTCGCGACCACGAGCACCACGATCGGCGGCACCACCTACAATTTCGCCGGCACCGCGCCGACCTCCACGGTGAGCGTCGGCAGCGCCGGATCGGAGCGCACCGTCACCAACGTCGCCGCGGGCCAGATCACCGCGACCTCGACCGACGCGATCAACGGCTCGCAGCTCTATGCGACCAACACCTCGCTCGACGCTCTCTATACCACCGTCAACAACATCTCCACCGGCAGCGGCGGCATCAAATATTTCCACGCCAACTCGACCGCGGCGGATTCCTCCGCCACCGGCGCCGAAAGCGTAGCGATCGGGCCGCAGGCGGTAGCGAGCGGCAGCAACGCGATCTCGATGGGCAACGGCTCCGCCGCGTCGGGCGCAAATTCGGTCGCGATCGGCGCCGGCGCCAAGGCGACGTCCGCCAACTCGCTCGCGCTCGGCGCCAACTCCACCACGACAGCGAACCTGAGCGACGCCGCGTATACTCCGGTCGTGGGCCAGGCCGTCGCCGGCACCGCAACAGGCGAGGTGTCGGTCGGCTCATCCGGTGCGGAGCGCCGCGTCACCAACGTCGCCGCCGGTTCGGCCGCGACCGACGCGGTGAATGTGAGCCAGCTCCAGGCGCTGGCCAACAGCTCGATCCGCTACGACACCGACGGTTCCGGCAACACCACCAACAAGATCACGCTGAACAGCGGCAGCGGCGCGCCGGTGACGATCAGCAACGTCGCGGCGGGCGTCAACGGCACCGACGCGGTCAACGTCAACCAGCTGAACAGCGCGTTCAGCCAGCTCAACGGCCAGATCGGCGAGGTGCGGCAGGACGCCTGGCGCGCCGCGGCCATCGGCATGGCCGCCGCCTCGCTGCGCTATGACGACCGGCCCGGCAAGGTGAGCGCGTCGGCCGGCGGCGGCGTCTGGCGCAGCCAGGGCGCGCTGGCCTTCGGCATCGGCTACACCAGTGAAAACGGCCGCCTGCGCAGCAACGCCGCAGCGACCACCGCCGGCAGCGACTGGGGCGTCAGCGCCGGCGTCAGCCTGACACTGAATTGACGCTGAATGTGACGCGGCGGCTGGCATGTCTGGCTTTGACGATCTGGGCCTGCGGGACAAGCGCAATCGCGCAGCCCGCACCGTCCGGCTATGTGGTGAAGCCGTCGGACGTCGTGGTCCCGGAAGGCGAGACGCTCGGCGAGTTCCGCCGGATGATACAGCCGTTCAAGAACTGGACGCTGATCTGCGACGAGAGCCTCAAGTCGAAGCGCCGCGTCTGCAACGTCACCCAAACCATCGTCAGCGCGCAAGGCGCGGTGGCCTTCAACTGGTCGCTGGTGGCGACCGCCGACGGCAAGCCGCTGATGGTGATGCGCCTTCCCGCAGCCGTCGGCACCGGACAGCCGATCGAGCTTGCGATGGGCGAGAAGCCGGACCGCATCGTCGCGAAGACCGACCACTGCGATGCCGCCTTCTGCGTCGCGACCATTGCGATCGGCGACATGCTGCGGCGGCACATTCGCGCAGGCACACCGTGCCGCGTCAGCTATCCGTTGTCGCAAGCCCAGCCGGTCGTGCTCGAGGCGCCGCTGGACGGACTCTACGTCGCGCTGTCGAAGCTGAAATGACGGCGGCGCGGGTGCCAGGATCATGACGAAAAGGACCAACGACCGATGCAGCTGAACCGCACCTTTGTCCTGATCTTCGCCTCGGTGGTCGTTGCCCTCATCGTTGCCGCGTTCAGCGCCGCGGTCGTCGGCTACGCGCAGCAGAGCGCACCGCCGGCTCAGCTGCAGCCGCGGCCCGCTCCGGCCAAGCGGCCGGTAGCGAAGCCGAAACCGCATCCACAGGACGCCCAGGCCCAGCAACGGCCCGCCTCGGCGGCCCAGGTGCCGCCGGCACAACCACCGACCGGGCAGCAGCAACCGACGGTGTTCGACGAGCACGCCAGGCAGGGCAACATCACGACCTGCGCCAATCTGTTCGGAACCCTCGGCCGCGGACTGACGATGAATTCGACCTACACGGCCCAGTCGCAGTGGGATTCCAAGGCCGGCAACGTCCATTCCGTGCAGTCGCTGGTGGCGCTCAGTCAGACGGCGCCGAACAACGCCGCTCAAGAGGCCGCCGGCGTCGTGTTCGCGGCGCCGGTCGGATCGGGCTGCGAAGGCAATCTGGTGCGGGTGACGCCGAGTCCCGAAAGCTGTCCCGCGGTTGCCGCCGAGCTTGCCCGGCTCAACGGCCAGAACGGCGCGCTCGGCGACCTCTCGACCCTGACGCTGTCGAACGGCGCGCAAGTGATGCTGATTCCGTTCGGCACGGCCTGCGTCGCCGTCACCGCGCTGCGGATCGCGGGGTGAGGGAGGTAGCGAATTTCTCCCCTCGTCGTCCCGGCCTAGTGCGCAATTGCGCACTAGGCCGGGACGACATCGAATATGTTGCGTCATCGAGAGACATGCATTCACATTCTCTCTGGATGATGGATTGAGAGCGGCGTCGCCCGTTATCGCGCGTAGAAAACAGGCCTCAATACGTCGCGGCGAGATAGTCGACGATCTTGCTGACGTCGGCGGCGTCGATCGGCGCACCGTAGACCTTGATCATCTTGGTCACCTCGGCCTGCCAGAAGTCCTTTTTGGATTTCTGGTCCTGCGGCTGGGTCCTGATGTAGTCGGCCGAATGGCAGCCGCTGCAATTGTTCTGCACCACCTCCAGATTGGGGCCGGGCTTGAACGCAGCAGTCTCCTCGGGAAGCGCGTAGTTGATCGGCGCGGCGAGGGCGGCTGCGATCGGTAGCGTTGCGATCGCAGCGAGTGCGGCGAGCAGCGTGCGGTTCATCATGCTTCTCCTCACGCTGCGGTGACGCGCACGGTTTCGACGACGTTGCGCAAGTACCCGGCCGGATTCCACAAGGGATCCATCGGCTGGGTGTCGCCGGCATTGTTGGTGGCGCGCACCTTCAGATCATGGGCGCCGGCGGCGAGCGCGACCTTCAGCTTCCATTCGCGGAAGGCATATTTGCCGAGATCCTTGCCGAGCTTCGCCGGCGTCCAGCTCTGGCCGCCGTCGGTCGAGACCGCGACCTCCTTGATGCCCTTGCCGCTGTCGAAAGCGATGCCGCGCAGCATGGTGCGGCCGGCCTTCAGTTTCGCACCGTCGGCGACGCTGGTGATGAACGAGCGCACCGTGAAACGGTTGATCGGGATGGTCGCCTTCGGCGTCGTGCCGGGCTCGACCGCGTTGTTGGGGGTATCCGGGATGCGATAGGCGGACTTCATCCAGAAACCGTCGAACACGCTGTCGATCACCGTGATCTCGTTGAGATGCTTGACCCAGTAGGTGCCGTAATAGCCGGGCACCACGAGGCGCAGCGGGAAGCCGTTGAGGAACGGCAGATCCTCGCCGTTCATGCCGTAGGCGAGCATCACCTCGCCATCGCGCGCGTGATCGATGTCGAGCGCCTTGACGAAGTCAGGCGTCGTGTCCATCACCGGACCATCCATGCCGTTGAAGGTGACTTGTTTCGCGCCGGCCTGGACGCCGGCCATGTCGAGCAGGGTCTTCAGCGGCACGCCGTGCCAGCGCGCGCAGCCCATGGCGCCGTTGCCGAGCTGCCCGCCGGCGACCCGCGGATTGAAGAAGCCGCGGCTGTTGCCGGAGCACTCGTTGACGGCGACGAGCTCGGTCGCCTTCATCTTCCTGATGTCCTTCAGCGACAGTTTCAGCGGCTTGTCGACCTTGCCCTTGATATCGAGTGTGAAGGTATCAGGGTCGATATCGTAGGGAATGCCGGCCAGGTGATAGCGGACGAAGAACGCGTTGTTCGGCGTGATCGGGCCGTCGTTGAACACCGCAAACGGCGTTTCCAGTTGCGGCGGGCGGCTGGTCTGGCCGATCATCGCGCGCTTCTGTGGGTAATGTACCAGTGGCCGTTCGCCGTTGCCGAACGGCAGGGTCACGGTGTCTGATGTCACGGTGTCGAGCGCCCTCGCACCCCTTGATCCCAGCCCCGTCACCAACGCGGCCAACCCGGCGCGCTTCATCAACTCTCGTCGATCGAGCATTGCGCTTCCTCCGAAGCTGTTCTGTCTGAGCTGGTCATCACCAGACTCAATTGCCTTGCGTGCATTCGGCCCCCCGAGATGCGCGCAGGCGACAAATGTCGCACCCGGGAACCGCAAGTCAATTGATGCTTTCGCAGCGTGCCCCAACGTTTGCGTTGCAACAACGAAAAGCCCCGGTCGCGGAGGCAACCGGGGCGTTTCGATCGCAGCGGCGATGCGATCAGTCGCAGACGTTGATCGTGCGATAGCGATAGCCGTAGGGCGTCCACATCAGGCGGGTGACGTAGCAGTCGGAGTCGACGTAACCGACGCCGATGCCGAAGCCATGGCCCCAGTGGTGATGCCAGCCGCCGCCCCAACCGCCGCCGAAGCCGAACGGCTTGGCGGAGGCTGCGGTCGGCGCGAACGCGGCGGCGCCGATGGTGGCAATGGTGGCGAGAGCAAGCGTGACTTTGCGAAACATGGTGGTCTCCTTCGGATGCGCGTTGAGGTCTGTCGCGGCGCGGGTTGCAATGTTCCCCATCGCCCGTCAGTCGCACACGGCGCGAGGTCGGTTCGCGCTCTGGATCACAGAAGGGATTCAGGTGTGAGACAGGTCACGCAGGCTCGATATGCGTGAACCTTTCAGGCCGCAACCGCATGCTCGTCATTGACGAGCGCCGACAGCACCCGCGTCGCTTCGACTGTGCGCACGATCATCGGCTCGTTGCGGCCGCGGATCGCGACTTCCTGCGCGGGCAGCGCGTCCTCGGCGAGGCCGGCGGTCGCGCGCACCTCGTCGGAGACCACGGCTTCGCAGGCCAGGCTCTTGGTCATGTCCTGCAGCCGCGCCGCGACGTTGACGGCGTCGCCGAGCGCGGTGAACACCATGTGGTCGCGATAGCCGATGTCGCCGACGATCACCTCGCCGCCATGGATGCCGATGCCGAAGCGGATCGGCTCGTGCAGATCGTGGCTCAGGAACCGGTTCAACTCGTCGACATTGGCCGCGATCATCGCGGCGGCGCGCAACGCCTGGCGGCAGGCTTGCTGGCGGTTGGTCGAAAGCCCGAACAGCGCCAGCATGCCGTCGCCGACGAACTGGTTCGGCCGGCCGCCCGACTCCAGCACCGCCTGCGACACCGCGCCGAGGAAACGGTTGACGATGAACACGGTGTCGAACGGCAGCCGCTTCTCGGCGAGCCGGGTCGAGCCGCGCATGTCGACGAACATGCTGACCAGGTAGCGCTCCTGGCCGATCCGGGTCGGGCTTGTGGCATGTCCATCCGCCGACGTCGTCTGCGGCAGGAACAACTGAAAGAACGAGAGGTCGGTGTTCGGCCTCAGCTGGCAGGCGAGCCGGATCGACGGATCGTCGCTGCCGACCCGATGCAGCACGAAGGCCTCGCGCGGCGAGGGCTCGGGCAGCGCGGTCGTGTCGCCGATGATGCGGATGCGGCAGGTCGAGCAGCGGGCGCGGCCGCCGCAGACGCTGGCATGCGGCACGTTGTTGCGCAGGCTCGCCTCCAGCACGCTCAAGCCCTTCGGCACCCGGACGGTGCGGCCGTTGCCGTAGCTGAGTGCGACCATGCCGCCGCGGCGCTCGATCAGGGCGCGCGCGCCGCGCGCGATGACGACGAAGCCGAGCAGGCCGAGATAGCCGAAGGTGAGACCGCCGGTGATGCGCTCGAGCATGTTGCCTTCGGCCGCCGTTCCGAGCTTCTCGACCGACAGCTCCTGCTTGCGCCAATCGGGATCGTCATAGTCGGAGATCATGGCGCGGCCGCCCTGGTAGATGCCGAGCATCGCCAGCGTCGGGATCAGCACCGCGGCGGCGAGCAGGAACGGCGCGGCGCGCTTGAAGAACGGACGCAGCCGCAGCCAGAAATACAGCCCGATGCAGCCATGCACCCAGGCGATCACCATCACCGCGAGCGTCGGCCACAGCCGGTTGGGTGATGCGATGAAGAAATTGTAGAGCTCCTGCGGGTAGAGCTTTTGATGCCCGTAAAGCGAATAGCCGAGCCGGACCCCGACGATGTGGAAGAGGATCAGCATCGGGATGCTCAGGCCGAGCGCGAGCTGCAGCGGCTCGATCGCCTTCCAGCGGAATTCGCGGCGCTGGTACAACGCATAGATGCCGAGCGCGGTGTGCACCAGGCAGGCGCCATAGAACAGGATCGTGACCGGCAGGAACCGCCAGAACATCGTGTGGTAGTAGACGCCGGTCGCCAGCGCCTCGGTCGAGATGTTGCCCAGCGCATGGTTGAGGAAGTGGCTGACCAGATAGGCGAATATGATCGTGCCCGAGACCAGGCGCACCTGCCGCAGGCCGACGCCGCGGACCATCTCCTGCAAATGCTCGCGCGAGGGGGAGGCGAGAGGAGAGGTCAAGGAGGTCAAGAGAGAGGTCATGTGATCCATGATCGGCAATCTAGTGTTTAATTCCCGCCGTGAACACCACCGGTTCCGCTCCTGCCTCTCCCACAGGGGGAGAGGTGAAGGCCCTCGCTGCGACAGGGGCGCCGCAACACGTTGACACCCCCTTCAGAGTCGAACAAAAAGCGCGCCGTGACGATAGCCCCTGCCGATAACATCAACGTCAAGACCGCCCGCGCGCGCGCCCCGCGCTGGGGCGGTGTCTTCGCCGTGATCGCGGTCATGACCGTGATGCGGCTGGTCTATGCCTCGGTGCTCGATCTGCGCACCGACGAGGCCTATTACTGGACCTGGTCGAAGGAGAACGTGCTGTCGTTCCTCGACCATCCGCCGATGATCGCCTGGTTCATCCGCTTCGGCACCGCGATCTTCGGGGACAGCAATCTCGGCGTCCGCTTCGGCGGCATCGTGGCGATGCTGGCCACGCAGCTGTTGCTGGCCGACATCGTCCGCTGTGCCACGCGCAACAATATTCGCGCGGTGATGCTGGCGCTGCTGCTGCCGGAGGCCGCGCTGTATTACGGGCTGTTGATGGCCAAGGTCGCGCCCGACACCGCGATGATCCCGTTCATGGTCGCGATGCTGTGGTCGCTGGTTCGGCTTGCGCATGGCAAGGACGGCCGCTGGTGGCTCGCCGCCGGCCTGTTCGCCGGGCTGGCGCTGCTCTCGAAATTCACCACCGTGATGCTGGCGCCGGCGGTCGTGGCGTTCGCGCTGGTGCCGGGCTGGCGGTGGCGCTGGCTGCGCAGCCCGTATCCTTATCTGGCCGCGTTGATCATGGTCGCGGTGTTCTCGCCGGCGCTGATCTGGAATTGGCAGCACGACTGGGCTTCGTTCCGCTTCCAGGCGGTGCGCGCGACCACGGAAGGCGCGCTGTCGCTGCGCACGTTGGGAGAGTTCGTCGGCATGCAGTTCGGCCTGGTCGGTTTCGTGCTGCTGCCGGTGACCTTGTTCGGCACAGCGCTGACCGCATGGCGCGGCTATCGCAGCCGTGAGCCGGTCGCGATCCTGCTGTCGACTGCGGTGATCGTGCCATTCGGTTACTTTCTCTGGAAGTCGCTGACATTGCGGGTCGGCGACACCTGGCCGATGTTCCTGTGGCCGGCAGGCCTGGCCGCAGTTGCGATCAACGTAACGCGGATGCCGTTTGAGGGCTGGTCGCCCCGCCTGATCAAATCGACTTTCTATTGGGCGCGGACCGCGGTCTCCTCCGGCATCGTCTTCGTCGTCTGCGTCTTCCTCTATTACACGGTGGCGCCGTTCAATCTGATCGGCCGCAATGATCCGATCGGGACCGAGGCCGGTTATGATCAGGTTGCCGCGCGTGTCGAAGCGCAATTGCAGGCCACCGGCGCGACCTGGGTCGCGACCACGGATTATCGCACCTACGCGATGCTGCGCTGGTTCCTGCGCGGGCGGGTGCCCGTCGTCGAGATCAACGAGCGCGGCCGTTTCCAGGGCTTTGCCGATCCAGGCATGAGCCTGATCAGGGATCATGCCGGCCTCTATGTCGGCCGCGAGCCGGAGACCAATCTGCCGCTGTGGCGTGAGACCACGGCCGTGCGGCAGCCGCTCGAACGCGTCGAGCGACGCTGGCGCGGCATGGTGATGGACACCTATGCGCTGGAGAAGATATCAGGCTGGACCCCGGACCTCACGCCGCCGCCGGACACCACCTTCTTCCGCTGGCGCGTGCTGGCCTTCTTACCTTCTCCCCCTGTGGGAGAAGGTGGCAGCCGAAGGCTGCCGGATGAGGGGTATCCCTCCGCGGGCTGGGTGCTTGTGGAGGCAAACCCCTCACCCAAGCGAGTACGCGGCTGATGCCAGAGCTGCCCTCTCCCACAAGGGGAGAGGGCGCAGCAACCGGCATCGCGTTGAAGAAGACCGTGCCTATTCCTCCTCTTCGCGCTTCTTCAGCAGATCCTTTGCGAGATCGGCGAGCGCGGGGCGGGGCAGCGCCGTGAACGGGAGCGGGCGGGTGACGTCGATGGCGGCGAGGCCGAGGCGGGCGGTCAACAGGCCGTTGAGCACGCCTTCACCGAGCCGCTGCGAGAGTTTGGCTGCGATGCCATGGCCGAGCATCTGCTGGATCAGGCTGTCGCTCGCCGCCATGCCGCCGGTGATCGCGAGATGCGCGATGACGTGGCGCAGCAGGCGGATCATACCGAGTGCGCCGGGCCGCCCACCATAGAGCCGCGCCAGCTGCCGGATCATCCGCAACGACGCCACGAACACGAACAGCACGTCGATCATCGCGCGCGGGCTGACTGCGGTGACGACGGAGACGCGCTGCGCCGCCGTCGAGACCAGCCGCCGCGCTTCCTCGTCGAGCTGGGTCATCAACTCGCGCTCGGCGAGCCGGATCATGTCGGCGCCGTCGATGATGTCGTCGGTATGGCTTTGCAACGCGCTGCGGGCGCGCGCGAGCTGCGGGGTCTGGTGCGCGAGCTTCATCAGATCGGCGACAACAGCCCGGCTCGCCGCGCGGTCGTCGCTGATCAGCACCTCGGCCGCACGCAGATGCAGATTTTCGATGGTCGCAAGCCGCGCCAGGCCGACGAGCTCGCGCGTGGTCACGACCAAAAGCGCGACCGCCGCGATGACCGCGAAGCCAAGCCCGATAATGCCGAGGCCCTCGTTACGTGCGAACAGGTCCTCGACCAGGTTGATGACGCCGAGGCCGGTGCCGAGCACGACGAGGCCTGCGACCGCGGCCCAGAACAGCGTGCCCCAGCGGAAGCCGCGTCGAACAGGCGCCAGCGGCGGATCGACCGGCACCGGGAGCTGCGCCGGCTCGGCCTCGGGCACGATCTGAACCGTGCCGCGCGCAAGCCGGCCGGTGTCGTCAGGCTCCGTCACCACCACGCCGGGATCGTCGAGCTTGAACGTCGCCGGCCGCCGCTGCGGCGTTGTCTCGTTCATTGCAGTCGGTCTCCGATCAGGAACTGGAGAGCGCGGTCAAGGCGGATGTGAGGCAGCGTCGGCTCGGCGTCGCCTGATCGTTCCAGCCTTGGCGGGCGGAAGCGCAGGAAGCGATAGTCGGCGGCCTCCGCGCCGGCGCTGGAGAGGCCGCGGAACCCGCCGCTGAACAGCGCCTCGGGATCATCGGGCAGGTCGCCAGGAAAGGTCGCGACCTCGGTCGCGCCGTCGAACGTCTCGCCATTGGCGATTTCGCCGGCGGCCGGCGTGCCGAGGATCGATGGCAGTTTGTCGCGGCCGCGCTGGACCTGCGCCTCGCGGGTGGCGCGTACTGCTGACAGCGCCACCACGTCGATCGCGGCCCCGGCATACTCGGCGCGTTCGGCGGCCCTGGCCACGATCCGCCGCAGCACCGCTTCGAGCCGGTCGTGGCTCTGGTGGTGCAAATGGTCCGCCTTGGTCGCCGCGAACAGGATGCGGTCGATGCGCGGCCGGAACAGCGTGCTCAGGATCGTGCTGCGGCCGATCCGGAAGCAGTCGAGGATGCCAGCGAGCGCGGCCTCGAGATCATGCAGCGCCTCGGGGCCGGCGTTGAAGGCGGCGAGCGCGTCGGCCAGCACGATCTGACGATCGAGCCGCGCGAAATGATCGCGGAAGAACGGGCGGACCACGACGTCCTTGTAGGCCTCATAGCGCCGCCGCATCATCGCCCACAGCGAACCGTCGGGCGCGCTGCCGCCGATGGGCACGTCGAGCGGGGCGAAGGTCAGCGCCGGCGTGTCGGCGAGACTGCCCGGCATCAGGAAGCGGCCGGGCGGCAACAGGCTCATCGCGAAGCGCTCGTCGCGGCAGGCGCGCAGATAGTCGGTGAACAGTTTTGCTTCGGCGAGCGCCGCCTGCTCGTCCTCGCGTGCCTCGGGCTTGAGCGTCGCGAGATGCGCATGCCAGGGCGCCGCCAGCTTGGCGCGCAATGCCTCGCGCGACAACGCGAGGCTCTCGGCCGACCATTGCTCGTAGCTCTTGTTGAGCAAAGGCAGGTCGAGCAGCCATTCGCCGGGATAGTCGACGATGTCGAGCGTCAGCCTGCGATCCGCGCCATTTTGCCGCTGATAGTCGATCACCAGCCGAAGCTCGGAGATGTCGGTGGTCGAGCTCGGCCAGGTCCGCTCCTCGATCAGGGTACGGAGATGGTTTTCATAGCCGAAGCGCGGCACCGCATCGTCGGGCTGCGGCGCGAGATGGGCGCGCGCGATCCGCCCCGAGGCATAGGCCTCGAACACCGGAAAGCGGCCGCCTTTGGTGAGCCCGTTCACCAGCGCGGTGATGAACACGGTCTTGCCGGCGCGCGACAGGCCGGTGACGCCGAGCCGCACCGTCGGTTTGAACAAGCCCTCGCCATAATCGAGCAGCGCCCGCGTCGAGAGCCGCGCTTCCTCGACGATATCGGAGAAACTGGGGGGCATGGAGTTCTGGGGAAACCCGGCGGGAGGGGGCCAAAAAAGAGGCAGTCGGTCAACCGCAAGGTGGCGATTATCAGGGCAAAATCAAGCTTCACATTTCCGGCGCCTTTGCAGGCGAGGGGAGGGGGATTGAACGTACGCTTAACCCTGCGATACCCAAGTTGAATAGCCCGGGATTCAATAGCCCGATAGGAAAGCGTCCGGCATGACGATCTTCCGCCTGAAGCAACTCGCCTCGAATTCGATCCACGCGGCCGGCGCCGTGCTGTGGAATTACGACCGCGCTGAGCTGATCGCCGACGGCATCGTGCACATCGTCGGCATCTGCTTCGGCCTGGTCGCGGCGACCGCGCTGATCGTGCTGACCGCAGTCTACGCCAGCGGGCTCGACGTCGCCGTGGTGTCGGTTTATGTCGCGGGGCTCCTGGCAATGCTGGTTCTGTCCGCGACCTATAATCTCTGGCCGGTGTCGCGCGCCAAATGGGTGCTACGCCGTTTCGACCATTCGGCGATCTATCTGTTGATCGCGGCGACCTACACGCCCTTCATCGTGGAATTGAAGGACAGCTACTTCGCGATCGCGCTGCTGATCGGCGTCTGGTGCGTCGCGATCTTCGGCATCTGGCTGAAGCTGCGCTATCCTGGCCGCTTCGACCGGCTCTCGGTCGGGCTGTACCTCGCGATGGGCTGGAGCGGCATGATGCTCTACAATGCCGTGATCAAGGCGCTGCCGGCCATGGCGCTCGGCTTCGTGCTGGCCGGCGGCATCCTGTATAGCCTCGGGGTGATCTTCCACAGCTGGCGGCGCTTGCGCTTCCAGAACGCGATCTGGCATGGCTTCGTGCTGCTCGGGGCCGCCTGCCACTATACTGCCGTGTTCAACGTGGTGCTGGCGAGCTGAGCCCTCGCTATCAGCCGCGAATGGGCTATCATGCTGTGGATTGGCCCGCTCCGCTCTCTCCGTCACCCTGAGGAGCCGCGAAGCGGCGTCTCGAAGGGTCGACGGCCACCAGCCGGGCCGTGCATCCTTCGAGGCTCGCAAGAGCTCGCACCTCCAGCGACAAAGGCGTAGCCTTTGCGCGGGGATGACGGGACGCGCGGGGGCGGGTGAACAAAGCGGCAGCGTACAAGCTGAGACATCGGGAGGATGGCCATGCAGGTGGCGGGTAAGGTTGTTGTGGTCACCGGCGGTGGCAATGGCATTGGCAAGGCGCTGTGCGAGGCGTTCCATGCTGCGGGCGCATCCAAGGTCGTTGTCGTCGACCTCGATCATGCAGCGGCCGAGAAGGTCGCCGCGTCAGTGGGTGGTGCCGCGTTCAAATGCGACGTCGGGCAGGAGAAGAACGTCCTGCATATCATCGAGGCGACCGAGCGCATGTTCGGCCCGATCGGGCTGTTCTGCTCCAATGCCGGCATCGGCGGCGGCTTCGATCCGCTGTCGCAAAATGCCGGCGGCACCTCGGATGAGCCGTGGTCGCGCAGCTGGGCGATCCATGTCATGGCGCATGTCTATGCGGCGCGGCATCTGGTGCCGCGGATGAAGGCGCGCGGCGGCGGCTATTTCCTCAACACGATCTCCGCCGCAGGCCTGCTGTCGCAGGTCGGCAGCCCCGCTTACTCGACCACCAAGCATGCCGCGGTCGGCTTTGCGGAAAACCTCGCGATCTCGCACCGCGCCGACAACATCAAGGTCTCGATCCTCTGCCCGCAGGGCGTCGACACCAACATGCTGCGCGGAATTCCCAAGGGACCGCAATCCGGCGACGGCGACCTTTCGCCGGAGCAGGTCGCGCAGGACGTGCTGAAGGGGCTCGACCAGGAGACCTTCCTGATCCTGCCGCACCCGCAGGTGCTCGGCTACATGCGCAAGAAGACCGAGAATTACGACCGCTGGATCGGCGGCATGGCCAAGATCCAGGCCAAGATGCGCGAGACGTATGGGAAGTGATGAGCGAGCGAAGCTAGTCTAGTGACTTGGTGAGGTGAGCACGCTCATCAGGCTCCCTCCCCCCTTGCGGGGGAGGGTTGGGGAGAGGGGTAAGCCCCGGGCGAGATATTGGCGTAAGCCTCTCGCTCATAATCTCGGCTACGCATCGTTCAAGTCCACATGAGAGAGCACGCCGCGTGGCACCCCTCTCCCTAACCCTCCCCCGCAAGGGGGGAGGGAACCCTGCCGCCGGTGCTTCCCTTACACGCGATCATTGAACGCGGGCTCGCGCGATCTGCTGAGCCGCGATGAAACTCACCCCTTCTGCGCGTAAAGCAGCGGTACCGCGGAATCCACCATCACCTCGATCAGGCTGGCGCCGTTATGCGCGAGGGCGCGCTTGTAGGCGCCGACGAGCTCGGCCGATGTCGTCACCCGCACAGCGTCGCAGCCCATGCCTTGCGCGATCTTGACGAAATCGATGCCGGGCAGATCGAGCCCCGGCACATTGCGCACCTGCATCACCTGGCTGAACGAGCGCATCGCGCCGTAGCCGGAATTGTTCAGCACCACGACGGTGAGCGGCAGCTTGCGTTGGGCTGCGGTCCACAGCGCCTGGATCGAATACATCGCGGAGCCATCGCCGATCAGGCAGACGGTACGGCCCTCGCGGCGGCCGAGCGCCATGCCGACCGCGGCGGGCAGGGAGTAGCCAAGGCCGCCGCTCGCCATGGTGAAAAAGCTGTCCTGGCCGCGCATCGGCATGAATTTTTGCATCGCCGGGCGGTGCGACGGGGCTTCCTCCACCAGCACGTCCTGAGGCCCCATCGCGGTGGAGAGCGCGTGCAGGACGTATTCGACGGGAAGCGGATCGGCCGCTGATGGCGCCGGCGGCAGCGTGCGGCCGGCGGGGACGGAGCGCTTGGCCTCCGGCAGCAGCTCGAGCAGAACAGACAGTGCCGGCTTCATGGTCGCGACGATGCTGTGACCCGATGGCGTCACGGCGGCCGCGGTCGGATCATCAATGATCTGGAAGATCGTGGTCGCGCCGTCGAAGATCGACGCGTGACCCTCGACGTGGAACGTGAACACCGGCGCGCCGATCACCACGACGAGATCATGCTCGCGCAGCGCGTCCGAAAGCTGGCCGGGCGAGGCGTGCAGGAAGCCGGCGAATTGCGGATGCCGCTCGGGGAACGAGCAGCGTGCCGAGAACGGGCTGACCCAGACGGCGGCTTTTGCCTTCTCGGCGACCTTGACCATGAGATCGACGGCCCCGGCGCGATCGACGCCCGGACCGACGACGAGGGCGGGATGCTTGCTTTCGGCAAGCGCGGCCACCAACGCCGTCATAGCCGATGCATCGGGCCCAAGCTCGCGGCTGACCTGACGCGCCTCGACCGGCTGCGTCGCATGGGTCCAGTCGTCGATCGGCACTGAGACGAAGGTCGGGCCGCAGGGCGGCTGCATCGCGACGTAATAGGCGCGCGCGATCGCCGCGGGCACGTCTTCGGCACGCGCCGGCTCGACGCTGTATTTCACGTAAGGCCGCGGAAATTCCGACGCGCGCTCGGCGTACAGGAACGCCTGCAGCGGCAGGATCGAGCGCGCCTGCTGTCCGGCGGTGATGACCAGCGGCGTCTGGTTGCGATGCGCGGTATAGATATTGCCGAGCGCGTTGCCGACGCCGGCGCCCGAATGCAGATTGACGAAGCCGGCATTGCGGGTGGCCTGCGCATAGCCGTCGGCCATGCCGACGACGGAGGCCTCCTGCAGGCCGAGCACATAGTCGATGTCGTCGGGCCAGTCGCTGAGGAACGGCAGCTCGGTCGATCCGGGATTGCCGAACACTTTCTTGATGCCGAACGCGCGCAGCAGGCCGAACGTGGCCTCCTTGACCGTGACGGTCTTGTTTGTCGCAGCGGCGGGCTTGCGGGATGACATCGGGCGGCTCCCAGTTCTGTTTCTTCGTTCCGTCATTGCGGGGAGCATAAACGGAAAAGCAATCCACCTGTCGATGGATTGCTGCGCGAAGTCAAGCTGGTCGCGCCGCAGCGGGCCGGGGTGGTTACCTCGGCGTCACTGCTTCCACGATATTCCCTGCGAACGGTCGCGGCGCTCAGCTTGCATATTGGGCAATGCCGTTGCCGAACGACCAGTTTTCCTTGGCGACCTCGACCAGGTTGATGACGATGTCGTCGGGCCGTCCCTGTAACTTGCTGTGATAGTCATCGGCGATCCGCTTGTAGAACGCCTTCTTCATCTCGACCGAGCGGCCGGCATTCAACGTGATCTGGATGAACACGACATCGTCGCTGTAGCGATTGCCGAGATAGCTATCGGCATGGTTCAGGTCGCCGGAATCATGTTCGGTGATGACCTGGAATTTGTCATCCTCCGGCACGTTGATCAGGTCGCGCATCGCCTGGTAGACGATCTCGCCGAGTGTCTTGCGGTATTCGGCAGACTTGCCGCGCCTCAGATCGATGCGAACGAAGGGCATGGTGGCCTCCTTTTTTGCGCGGACCCCGGCCGGATCGGTTCCGCGCGATTGGGGCACTGCGCTACAACGGCCCCTCGGGGCGTCGTCATTGCGCAACCGGCGTGCCAAATTCAGCGGCTGGCCTTGAAGGCCTCCCAACGCGCCTCGCGCTCCCGTCGGTATTTGGGCGTGCGTTCGGCGGTCATGTCGTCGCGATGCAGCGGCTCTCCGCAGGACTCGCAGAGGGGACCGAGCCCGGCAGGCCGGCCGCAGGCGAGATGGGTGTAGTTCAGCGCGCGGCCTTCCTTCGGCGACTTGCACCAGGTCTCGCCCCACGCGCGCAGCGCCAGCAGCACGGGAAAGAACGCTTCGCCCTTCGCGGTCAGGTGATATTCGTGGCGCAGCGGATGCTTGTTGTAGACGCGCCGCTCCACCAGGCCATCGGCTTCCAGCGTCTTCAGGCGCGCCGTGATCATTTGCGGCGTCCCGCCGGTATAGGCCTGGATATTCTCGAAGCGATGAGTGCCGGCGAACAATTCACGGAGAACGAGGACCGTCCAGCGGTCACCGACCTCGGTCTCCGCGCGGGCGACCGGACAGAGCGTTTGGTCAGTCGTGTTGCCCTTCAATTTCGTCATCACGATTTCTTCATCGATCTCTTTACTATGAAATTCATAGTAATATGCGATATCATCATCGCGAACGCAACAGGCCGCCTGCAGCCAACTGATCACCATGGAGGGAGCGAGCCGTGAGCACCGAAAACCAGAGCCCCAGGCCTGCCACCGTCGATCTGAAGCTCGAGGTCGTCGTGATTCCCGTCTCCGACGTCGACCGCGCCAAGAAATTCTACCAGGACCTGGGCTGGCGGCTCGACGCCGACTTCGTCAGGCCGGACGGATCGCGTGCCCTTCAGCTGACGCCTCCGGGCTCACCGACCTCGATCCATCTCGGCTCCGGCCTCGCGCTGCCGCGCTTCCTCATCGTCAACGACATCGAGGCGGCGCGCGCCGAGCTGATCGCGCGCGGCGCCGATGTCAGCGAGGTGTTTCACCGCGGGCCGCAGGGCCGCATCGCGGGGCCGGATCCGGAACGGCCGAGCTACGGCGCTCTCGCCACGTTCAACGATCCGGACGGCAACGTCTGGCTGTTGCAGCAGGTCACGCAGCGGCTGCCCGGGCGCGTCAGCGCCGACGTCACGGCATTCACCTCATCGGCCGATCTGGCCGCGGCGCTTCGCCGCGCGGCCACCGCGCATGGCGAGCACGAGAAGCGCACCGGCAAGCACGACGACAACTGGCCCGATTGGTACGCCGACTACATCGTTCGCGAACAGGCCGGCAAGCCGCTGCCCGAGTGAAGCAACGTTAGCGCGCTCTGCGCTGAAATCCTGAAAGGAACATCCGTCATGCCCAAGCTTGCAATCATCGCCACCATCGATGTCGCACCCGGCAAACGCGACCAGGTGCTGCCGCTCCTGCTGGCGCACCGGGACCGGTCGCTCAGGGACGAACCGGGCACGCTGAAATTCGACGTGCTGGTCCCCCGCGAAGATGCCTCGAAGCTGCTGCTCCACGAGGTCTATCAGGACGACGCCGCGTTCGAGGCGCATCGCAATGCGCGATCGATCACGCAGTTTCGAAAGGAGAGCGCAGAATTCGGCGTCAAGGTCAGCGGGACGTGGTGCACGCCCGTTGAGTAGACGCTTGGGGCGAGCCTACCAGCTCGCCGTGCTCTTCATGGTCGGCTGCCCTTCCGCATTCGCGGTCCACAGCTCCATGCCGCCATCGGTATCGTTGGCGTTGATGGAAAACTCGCCGCCTTCAAACAGCGGTTGCACGCCGCGATAAGCGAACTTCTTCGGCGGCTTGCCTCCACGCAGCTTCGCGGCGAGCTCGACGATGAAGGCGGCCTGCAACGGACCATGAAAGATCAGGCCCGGATAGCCCTCGACCTTGGTCACGTAATCGCGGTCGTAATGAATGCGGTGGCCGTTGAAGGTCAGCGCCGAGTAGCGAAACAGCAGCACCGGATCGGAGACATGGGTCTCGCGGTGCTGCGCGACCGGCGGTGGCGGAGGGGTTTTCGCGGGCGCAGCCGATGGCGTGGTCGTGATCTCGCGATAAACGATATCCTGGCGCTCGCGGATCGCAAGCCCGCGCGATGTCGTCACCTCATGATTGACCGAGACGAAGCAGAGCGTGCCGGTCGAGCCCGATTTCACGGTGACATCCGATATGCGCGAGGTGCGTGTCGGCGCATCGCCGACGCGCAAGCTATCGAGGAATTCCAGCTCGCCGCCGGCCCACATCCGGCGCGGCAGCGGCACGGGCGGCAGGAAACCGCCGCGGGTCGGGTGGCCGTCCGGCCCGAGCTGCGACATCGGAAATACTGGCTGGCCGAGGCACCAATGCGTGGTCCATGGTGCGGCATCGCCCGGCTTCGGCTCGCCGATCTCCTGGAACAGCGTCGCGCGCAGCCCCATGACCAGATGCGCGGTGACGACGTCGGAAGCTTCCGTGCTGCGGCCGATCCACTGGCGGAGATGATCGAGATCGAGTCTGTCGCTCATGTGATTCACCAGGGGCAGGAGATGTCAGGACCGTGTCTTGCGCTCGCCGATCGCCGGCACGGCGCCGTAATGCCTGTCTTCGCCGACGACGATCGCGGCCGGCGCGGGATAGCTGACCTTGCCGTTCGGCGTGTCGACCTCGATGCGGCGGAGATGCGGATGCGTGGCGAGGTCGGCCATGCTGTTGACCTCGGCGAAGGCGATATCAGCTTCCGCGAGTTTTGCCAGCAGCTCTTCACGCGTCAGCCTGCCAAAGGCGTCGCCGACGATCTGGTCGGTCAACGCGCGGTTGTGTACCCGCTCGACCATGTTGGCGAAGCGCGGGTCGTTGGGCAAATCAGGTTGGCCGAGCACCTTGGCGCAGAGCGTCTTCCACTCCCGCTCGCTCTGGATCGAGATCAGGATCTCCTTGCCGTCCCTTGAGCGGAACACGCCATAGGGCGCGATCGAGGGATGGGCGAGGCCGATCCGCTGCGGCGGCTTGCCGGCTTCGGCACTGAGCAGCGGCACGGTGAGCCAGTCGGCCATCACGTCGAACATCGAGATCCGGATATCGGCGCCCTCGCCGGTGCGGCCGCGCCCGATCAGCGCCTCGAGGATCGCGGCATGCGCGGTCGCGCCGGTGGCGACGTCGACGATCGACATGCCGACGCGGGAGGCGCCCTCCGGCCCGCCGGTGATCGAGGCCAGCCCGCTCTCGGCCTGGATCAGGAGGTCATAGGCCTTGCGGTCCGCATAGGGCCCGGTATCGCCATAGCCTGTAATCGTGCACATGATCAGCTTCGGATAGTCCTTGCGCAGCCGCTCGCGCGCGAAGCCGAGCTTGTCCATCGAGCCGGGCTTGAGGTTTTGCAGCAGCACGTCGGCGCCCGAGATCAACTCCTCCAGGGTCGCGCGGCCGCCCTTCGTGGAGAGGTCGATCACGACCGAATCCTTGCCGCGGTTGAGCCAGACGAAATAGCTGCTCTGGCCCTTCGCCGCGGCGTCATAGCCGCGGGCGAAATCGCCTTCGGGGCGTTCGATCTTGATGACATGGGCGCCGGCATCGGCGAGGCGCGACGAGCAGAACGGCGCGGCGACCGCCTGTTCGACGGCGACGACGGTCAATCCTTCAAGCGGCAGCATGATGTGCGAACTCAGTAGGAGCGGGGCATGCCGAGCACGTGCTCGGCGACGAAGGACAGGATCAGATTGGTCGAGATCGGCGCCACCTGATAGAGCCGCGTCTCGCGGAACTTGCGCTCGACATCGTATTCCTCGGCGAAGCCGAAACCGCCATGGGTCTGCACACAGGCATTGGCCGCTTCCCACGAGGCATCCGCCGCGAGCATCTTCGCCATGTTGGCCTCGGCGCCGCTGTCGAGCCCCGCCTCGTATTTGCGGGTGGCTTCCTTCACCATCAATTCGGCCGCGCGCATCGAGGCGTAGGCTTTGGCGATCGGGAACTGGATGCCTTGATTCTGGCCGATCGGCCGGCCGAACACGCTGCGCTCCTTGGCGTAGTTGGTGGCCTTGGCGATGAACCACTTGGCATCGCCGATGCATTCGGCCGCGATCAGGATGCGCTCGGCGTTCATGCCCGAGAGGATGTAGCGAAAGCCCTTGCCCTCGTCGCCGATGAGATTCTCCGCCGGCACCTTCATGTCGGTGAAGAACACTTCGGTGGTGGCGTGGTTCATCATGGTCCGGATCGGGCGGATCTCCAGGCCGTTGCCCTTGACCTCGCGCATGTCGACGATGAACACCGACAGGCCATCGGTGCGCTTCTTCGCGTTCTCCTTCGGCGTGGTGCGCGCCAGCAGGATCATCAGGTCGGAGTGTTCGGCGCGGCTGGTCCAGATCTTCTGGCCGTTGACGACGTAGTGGTCGCCGTCGCGGCGCGCGACAGTCTTGAGCGACGAGGTGTCGGTGCCGCTGGTCGGCTCGGTGACGCCGAACGCCTGCAGCCGCAACTCGCCGGTTGCGACCTTCGGCAGGTATTTTGCCTTCTGCGCGTCGTTGCCGTGCCGCAGCACGGTGCCCATCGTGTACATCTGCGCGTGGCAGCCGCCGCCATTGCAGCCGGCGCGCTGGATCTCTTCCAGGATCGCCGCCGCCGCCGAGAGCTTCAGGCCCGCGCCACCATATTCCTCGGGGATCAGCACCGAGAGATAGCCGGCCTCCGTCAACGCGTCGACGAACTCCTTCGGATAAGCCATCTGGCGGTCGAGCTTGCGCCAGTATTCGCCGGGAAACTGCGCGCAGAGTTTTGCGACGGCGTCGCGGATGTCGGTGTGGTCGTCTTGCTGTTGGTCGTGTGCGGTCATTTTTGTTTCTTGCCGAGAGGTTGCGCAAATGCGGGGCAGAACGCCCGCTGTTGTGGGGCCCCGGTAAACTCCCTATGCTGTTTTGTTATAGCGTATGAACCTGCCTTCCAGGATTGGCAAGTATGGATTTCCGCCAGCTTAGGACCTTTGCGTGCGTCGCGGAACTCGGGAGCCTGAGCAAAGCCTCCGATACCTTGCGGGTCGCGCAGCCGGCGCTGAGCCGGCAGATCAAGCTCCTGGAGCATGAGCTGCGCACTGAACTCTTCACGCGCAACGGCCGCGGCATGGTGCTGACCGATGCCGGCCGGCTGCTGCTGGCGCGCACCGGCGGTATCGTGCGGCAGATCGACCAGATCAGGGACGACATCCAGTCCGCCGGCGGCGCGCCGTCGGGCCGCGTGGTGCTGGGCCTGGTGCCGACGGTGAGCTGCGTGATCTCGGCGCGGGTCGCGCGGCGTACCATGGAGCGCTATCCCGGCATCTCGCTGTGCATCGTCGAGAGCTACAGCGGCCATCTGATCGAGTGGCTGCATCGCGGCGAGATGGACCTCGCCGTGATCTACGGCCCGTCGGTCGATCTGCATCTGGCGGTGCAAAGCTTGGGGCGCGATAGCATCGTCGCGGTCGGGCCGCGCGGCAGCGGGCTGAAGCAGAAGAAGCAGGTCGAGATCGGCTGGCTGATGCGCCAGCGCCTGGTGCTGCCGAGCCATTCGCACGGGCTGCGCGCGCTGATCGAGCATGCGGCGGCGAAGAAGAAGATCACCCTCGACGTCAAGCTGGAGGCGGATTCGTTCCGCGTGCTGACCAGCCTGGTCGAGGAGGGGCTCGGCTACACGCTGCTGCCGCCGTCCTCGGTCCGCGGCGAGGTGGCGGAGGGCCGGCTCGAGACCGCGCCGATCGCGCGGCCGGCGCCGCGGCGCGAGCTGACTTTGGCGTCGCCGGTCGAGCATCCCGGCTCGAACGCGATCACACTGATCGCAAAGCTGCTGCGTGACGAGGTCGCCGCCTGCCGCGCCGAGGGGCTGTGGGACATCCAGCTCGCCTGAGCGCCGCCCTGTGCTATCCTCGTCATTGCGAGCGAAGCGAAGCAATCCATGGCGCCGCATGCGCGGAAGCATGGATTGCTTCGTCGCTTCGCTCCTCGCAATGACGGAGAAATGCATTCTCGGTCTCTCAGCTCACCGCCAAGCCGAGATGGGCGCGGAAGCGGTTCTTGAGATACACACCGTCGCGCGGCGGCAGCGCGCGTTCGACTTCGCCGGCTGAAATCCTGATCCGCGCCAGCCGCGGGCCGCCGCGCAAATCCTGCAGGCTGGCGCGGAAGCGCGCGATGCCGGCCATGTCGGCGATATCGCTGACGGAGGCAATGCCGGCGCCATCAGCGATCACCTCGAGCTTCGCGCCAAGTCCGGAATGGCTGAGCTGCATCCCGGTCTCGCCGAAATGGCCGTTGTCGAGCACCGCGATCGAGAGATTTCCGGGCTGCTTGGTCGCGATCGTCAACAGGCTGCCGATCCCCATCAGCTGCTCGCCGTCGCCGGTGATCACGAGCACCGGCCGTTTCGGCTGCGCCAATGCGAGCCCGAGGCCGACCATCGCGGCGCCGCCCATCGCGCCCCAGAGATAGAAATTGCCCGGATGCTCGCCGGCGTCGAAGACGTCGTAGGACGAGGAGCCGAGCCCGGAGATCACGAGCAGCTCGCCGCGGTCGGCGAGCAGCGCCTTCACCGCGGCGCGGCGATCGAGTGTGCCTGTTGCCGACGACATTATTGCGTCTCCCTTCGCCACTTCTTGCGGCCGATCATCCGCTGCGAGATCAGCACGGCGACTTGCTGGTCGCCGTCATAGGCGAGCGAGGCGGCGGCCGAGATCACCTCCTCGGCCTCATCGGGATCGTCGAGCCGCAGCACAATCGTGCCCATGATCTCGAACGCCTGCGGCGTCGCCTTGCCCATCGGGATCTGCCAGGGATTGAACTCGGCCCATTCGCCGCGCATCGTCACCAGCGTCAGCAACGGGAAGCGGCAGCTCGCCATCAGCGACAGCATGTTGACGCAATTGCCGACGCCGCTCGACTGCATCAACAGCACCGCGCGATCGCCGCCGAGCCAGGCACCGGCGGCCAGCGCCACGCCTTCCTCCTCGGTGGTCAGCACCGTCGTCTTGATCTCGCTATCTGCGTGCGCCAGCTTGATCAGCTTCGAATGTCCGGCATCGGGGACGTAGCAAACCTGCGCCACGCCGAAATCCTTCAGCGTGCGGTAGATCGCAACCGGCCAGTCCCGGCTGGTCGTGCTGTCCTGGTGAAGGGCAATCTGGTCCATCTTGGCCTCGGAAAGTGGCGCGTCGTCACACCGAGGGCTTAGGCCAAATGCGGGTATTATTCCCTTCGCATCTGGCTCGCGCAGCTATGCCGGAATTTTATAGGGCGTATTGTCATTAGCGACGGCCCTGACCGCAATGGAACCTCATAGGAACGATGCTGGTGTCGAAGCACGGGCAACGGGCCATGGACCGGGACGAGGCAGTGGATCGGCTGGCCGGCCTTTCTGCCGAGAACGGGACCGAATTTCGGTGACCGCCCTCTTGCTGGCGGCGATCATGTGCAATCTCGCCGATGACATGCATCGCCAAGGGCAAACGCGGTCGCTCCCAGCAAGGCCACTAGCTCAATCGATGTCGTCAGTACTGATATCCATGCGGATACTGGCCTGGGCAGACGTAGTTGCCGGACGCATCGTAATAGCAGCTACTGTTGTAGTAATTGTTGTAGTAGCCGTACGCGCCTGCCGCCGCGGCGGCCCCTGCAGCAGCCGCGCCGTAGCCCCGATAGTAGCGACCACCATATCCCGGGTAGCCAGCGACCGGCCGGCCTGGACGACCTGCCACCGGGTAGCCCGGACGTCGTCCCGGACGGCCCGCTATCGGATGACCGGGGTGCGGACGACCGGCGCCGCGATAGCCGCGGCCGCCGTGTATGCGTCCGGCATGAACCGCTCCGCCGCGATAGCCACCGGCATGGAAACCGCCGCCGCGCATGCCGCCGCCATGAAATCCGCCGCCGCCACGAAAGCCTCCACCTCCGCCACGGCGGGCGAAGGCATCATCTGGAGCCAGACTGGCAGCGACGAGAATGGCTGCCGCGAGACCGATCAAACCGAAGCGAACCATGGAGCCCTCCTGTTGGTGAGGTGACGTCGATCCCGCGGGTTCCAGAGGTGATGCCTGTGCCGCCGCGGAAGCCGCCCTTCCAGGGATGTTTGCCGTTGTTTTGGCGGGCTCCACGCTCCCGCCGGGCGATGCCGCGATGCTTGATCCAAATCAAAGCCCTTGGAACCTTGACCCAAAAGATCGGTGACAGCGGACCGGCCCTGCGTTGCTCGCGATGGTGAGGGAGCCAGACCATGAATCTCCTGCTCAAGGAAATCCGGCATCAGCCGCTGCTGTGGATGCTGGTATTCGTGCCCGTCGTGCTGGTGGTCGAACGGACGGCTCCGTCCGCCCACGCCGCGCTGTTCGTGCTCGCGGTCTTGGCCATCGTGCCGTTGGCCGCCCTTCTCAGTCATGCGACGGAGAGCGTCGCGGAGAAAACCGGCGACGCGATCGGCGGTCTGCTCAACGCGACGCTCGGAAACCTCACCGAGTTGATCATCGCGATCGCCGCGCTTCATGCCGGCGAATACATGCTGGTCAAGGCATCGATCGCCGGCGCCGTCGTCACGAACTCGCTGTTCATGCTCGGCGCATCATTCCTGCTGGGCGGGCTCCGGCATCACGTCCAGGACTACAATCGCGCCGGAGGAAGGTTGTACGCGGCGTTGCTGCTGATGGCGACGATCGCGCTGCTCGCACCGGCCGCAGTCGCCGACCTCGATCCGGCACGAGGCGACGTGATGGCGCAGAAGCTGAGCACCGGCCTCGCCGTATTGCTTATGTGCGCCTATGGTCTGGGGCTGCTGTTTTCGCTCAAGACCCACAAGGAGTTGTTTGCAAGCGAGGACCATGGCGAAGCGGGCGGCGCCGGCTGGCCGATCCGGCTGGCGGTCGGGACACTCATCGTGGTCACCGTGCTGGTTGCCGTCGTGAGCGAGATCTTCGTGAGTTCGGTGCAGAAGGCCGGAGAGGCCATGGGATTGAGCCCGGCGTTTGTCGGCTTCATCATCGTCGCGCTGGTCGGTGCTGCGGCTGAAATGAGCGTTGCTTTTTCCGCCGCGCGCAGGAACCGCCTCGATATGAGCGTAAGCATTGCGCTCGGAAGCGCATCCCAGATTGCCCTGTTCGTTGCGCCGGTACTGGTGCTTCTGAGTTATCTTGTTGGTCCAAAACCAATGGACCTGCAATTCTGGCCGGGCGCGGTAACGATGGTCATGATCGCCACGGTGACATCCTGCTTCGTCACCAACAGCGGACGATCGGCCTGGTTCATCGGCGCCTTGCTCGTGTTCATCTACGTGATCTTCGCAATGACGCTGTACATGGTGCCGCCGGGATCGCATGCGCCCGCATAGCGCGCTCTCGATCCGCGACATCGGGCACTCAATCGCGCGTACGCTTGGGACGATCGAGCCGCATCCTCTGCGCCCTCATGCGCTGGATTTCCTCGTCGAGCGCCCGCATTTCCTCATCGCGCCGCTCGTTGTTCGATTTTGGCCGGTCATCCCTGCGCAGCTTTTCAAGCGCTTTCTCGACCGAGAGTTTGGGAGTGTTGCCCATGTTGGACCATCCTTATGATGATGGTCGTCATGATCGAGCTGCCGACGGTCCGGCTATTGATCTGGCTCAATGGTCGCGTGCTGATTCCTCGGCTCCGGTCTGCGTCTGAGGGCGATCAAGTGGCTCAGACGTTGGGGCTTGGGGGTGGAACGCGTTGCCCTGCCCATCGGGATCTGCCAGGGATTGAACTCGGCCCATTCGCCGCGCATCGTCACCAGCGTCAGCAGGGGGAAGCGGCAGCTCGCCATCAGCGACAGCATGTTGACGCAATTGCCGACGCCGCTCGACTCGTCAACAGCACCGCGCGGTCGCCACCGAGCCAGGCGCCGGCGGCAAGCGCCACGCCTTCCTCCTCGGTGGTCAGCACCGTGGTCTTGATCGCAGTGTCGGCGTGCGCCAGCTTGATCAGCCTGGAGTGCCCCGCATCGGGGACGTAGCACGTTTGCGCGACGCCAAATTCCTTCAGCGTGCGGTAGATCGCAACCGGCCAATCCCGGCTGGTCGCGCTGTCCTGGTGAACGGCAATCGCGGCGGCAACGACGCTAGGGACGCCGTACCTCGAAATAGGTTTTGCCTCCACGCTCAAAGCCCGCACCTTCGTAGAAGCGGCGCGTCGCCTCGCGCTTCGAGCCGGTCGCCAGCAGGACCTTGTAGCAGTTCGCCTGCCAGCCAAGATCGAGTGCATGCGCAAGAACCTGTCGGCCGAGCCCGAGCCGACGGTAGTCGGCATGCGTGACGACATTCTCGATCACGCCATATGAGCTGCCGCCTCGAGACAGGTTCGGCACGATCGCGAGCGTGCACGACGAGACAAGCCGTTCCGCCGCCTGCGCCACGATCACGGTCGTGAAGCCGGATGCAAGCAATGTCGACCAGACGCGCTCGGCAGCAGCCGCCTCCAGCTCAGGATCGTGCGGATGAAGGTGTCGGTATAGATTCGACACCTCGGGCAGATCGTGTTCTGCCGCAGAGCGGACAATGGCTTCGAACATGTGGCGATACCGGGAATCACAACGTCGTAGCGGATGTTATCAGAGACCATTGGCTGTTTTCTCCGCTCAGTCGATTTTAGGCTGATGACTCCCGCACTCACCCTTTCGGTTGCAGGAACGCGCCATATTGCTTGCTGGCGGCAACCGCAGCTGCTGCCTCGCCGATGACGCGCATCGCCGCCATCATCGGCCATGGCCCAAGGCTCACCCGCCGTACGCCGATGCGGGCGAGATCTGCGATCTCGGGCACGCCCTGCGTCACCATGATGTTGACCGGCAGCGGCGTGAGCTGAACGAGCTTCTCGATGAGTGCGAGGTCGGTGAGGCCGGGGACAAAAATCCCGTCGGCGCCGGCGTCGGCATAGATCTTCGCGCGCCGTGCCGCTTCATTGAGGCATTGATCGGGCGGTCCGAATTTCAGCAGGAAGGGATCGGTCCTCGCATTGATGAACAGATCGATTCCGAGTCCTCGCGCCGCGTTCCGCACCGCCTTGATCTTCGCCGCATGCTGTTCGGGACCGACGAGTTGCCGCTTCCCCTCCGATAGCCCGTCTTCGATATTGATGCCGACGGCGCCGGCTTCGAGAATCCGGGCCGCCGACGTCGCGGCGCCGTCAGGGGTTTCGCCATATCCTGCCTCGAGGTCGATCGATACCGGAACCGACACGGCGGCGGTGAGTCGCGACACCAGACCTGTCACGATGTCGAGCGGGACACGTTCGCCGTCTGCATATCCAAGCGCTGATGCCACCGCCCCGCTGCTGGTCGCGACCGCCGGCGCCGTCTTCGCGATAGACCTAGCGGTGGCGACGTCCCAGGCGTTGAAGAGGACAAGCGGATCCCCCTTACTGTGCAGACCGTGGAACGCCTCGGCGAACTGCTGCTGTGTTCTGGTATCCATCGTACACACTCCTGTTCAGACTAACTGAAAAATCTGTGGTCAACGCCGCCGTCGGGCGTCCGTCATTCGCGTTCAGTTCGGGCGTGGGTCTTGAACCAGTCCATGATCAGGCCGGTGACTTCGGCCTCACGCTCGAGGTGCGGGAAGTGCCCGACATCGGGCAGGATCATGCGTCGATAGGGCCCCTTGAAGAACAGTTCCTCCTTCGCCGAATATCGCGCGGTCGGATCGTTGCTGCCGTAGATCGTCAGCGTCGGCGTGTGCATCTCGTTCATCGGCAGCCGTCGCTCATGCCCCGCGTTGAACAGGCCGCCATAATATTTCAGCGCCGCCGCTATGGTGCCGGGCGAACCGAGCGTCTGCTTGATCGAGCGCAGATGCGCGTCGTCCTTGAACGACGGCGACCATAGCTTCCAAAGATAATCGACGAAGGGGAGACCCTCGATATTGACCGACGACTCGGCGCCGGGCAGCTGAAAGAAATAGAAATGGAACAGGGATCTAACGGCGTCGGGATCCTTTCTGATGCTCGAAAACGTGACGGGGTGCGCGGTGTTCATGACCACGGCGGCCTTGATTGCCGATGGCGCCGTGGCCAGCATCTGAAAGGTCGACGTGCCGCCCCAATCCATCCCTACCACGCGCGCCTGTCCGTCGTCGCTCAGCGCCGCGATCAGCGCTTCGAGATCCTTGCCCAGCGCGATCGGATCGAACAGCCCGTCCGCCGGAATCTCGGTCGGCGCATAGCCGCGCAGGAACGGCGCGACCGCGCGATAACCCGCATCGGCGAACACCTGCAACTGCCTGCGATAGGACCAAGCGTTGTCGGGAAAGCCGTGCATGAACATGACAAGCGGCCCGCAGCCCTGTTCGAGATAGGCGAACCTCACGCCGTTCGCCTGCACGTATTTCAGCGCCGGCCCGCTGCCGGTGGCGTCAGGGATTATCGCTGCGCTGCTCTGCATATTCATCGCCATTCTCCATGCCTTGTCGTGGTCGGTTCTCGTCCATTATGTGCGCAGCGCATATATGCGTAGCGCACATATTTGGTCAAGTTGTTTTTTGTGCGCAGCGCACATATTGTCCGTCGCATGGACACTGAAACCGCGAATTTGCTGGGGGCGCTCTCGCTCGCCGTCATGGATCGGATCGAGCAGGGCGCGCGGGAGATCACCGGCCGTGGCGGCGAGACGCCGGCGGCGCTGGTCGTCATCGGCTATGGCGAAGGCATGACCAACGACAAGCTCCGCCGCATCCTCGGGCTGTCGCATTCCGGAACTGTGCGGCTAGTGGACCGTCTGGTGTCGGACCGGCTGGTCGAACGCCGGCCGGGAGAGGATGGCCGGGAGGTCGCGCTCTATCTGACGGCCACGGGCGCGGCGACCCGGAGAGATCTCATGGGTTCACGGATTTCCGCCGTTGCATCGCTTCTGGACGTGCTGTCGCCGGCGGAGACCAAGCGGCTGGGAACGCTGATCCGCGAGTTGCTGTCACGGCACGACACCTCCGAGATGGATCGCTTCACGATCTGCCGGATGTGCGACGACAAGGTGTGCGCGAATTGCCCGTTGCCCACGAACAAGGGCAAACGCGGCCGTCAGCACGCGCCTCGGTGATGGCGATCAGCCCGGAATTCGCACCGGCAGGTTCTCGATGCCGCGTACGAAGCTGGAATAGACCCGCTTTGGCTCGCCGACCACCTCGATGCGGTCGAAGCGCTTCAGCATCTCCTGCCAGACGATCTTGAGCTGCAGCTCGGCGAGCCGCATGCCGACGCAGCGGTGGATGCCGAAGCCGAACGACAGATGGATGCGCGGCCGGGCCCGATCGATGATGAACTCGTCGGGCCGCTCGATCACCTCGTCGTCGCGGTTGCCGGAGACGTACCACATCACGACGCGGTCGCCCTTCCTGATGGTCTTGCCGCCGATCTCGGTGTCCACAAGCGCGGTGCGCCGCATGTGGGCGAGCGGGGTCTGCCAGCGGATCACCTCGGGCACCATCGTGTCGATCAGCTCCGGATTCTCCTTCAGCTTCCGGAACTGGTCGGGATGCTCGTGCAGCGCCAGCACCGAGCCGCTCATGGTGTTGCGCGTGGTGTCGTTGCCGCCGACGATCAGCAGGATGATGTTGCCCATCAGATTGTCGGGGTCCATGTGCCGCGTGGCGTCGCTATGCGCCATCATCGACAGCAGATCGTTCTGCGGCGGCGCATTGACGCGCTCGTTCCAGAGTTTGGAGAAGTACGAGTAGCACTCGTCCATCTCCTGCCGCCGCTGCTCCGGGCTCTCCACGATGCCGCTCTTCGGCAGCGCGGTCGTGACGTCGGACCAGCGCGTCAGCTTGCGCCGCTCCTCCCAGGGGAAGTCGAACAGCGTCGCCAGCATCTGCGTGGTCAGTTCGATCGAGACCCGCTCGACGAAATTGAAGGTCTCGTTGCGCGGCAGATTGTCGAGCACGCTCTGCGAACGCTGCCGGATCAGCTTTGCCAGCTCGTCCAGATGCGTCGGGGTGAACATCGGCGACACGGTCTTGCGCTGATGGGCGTGCTTGGGCTGGTCCATCGCGATGAAGCTCGGCCAGTCGTAGCCCGGCGGCACGTCGCGGATCGAGATGCCGCCGAGCGTGGAGTCGGAGGAGAAGATGCCGTGGCTGGTGTCGACATGCATGATGTCGTTGTACTTCACGACCGACCAATAGGGCTCGATCGGCGAGTTGGTGCAGTAGTGCACCGGCGCTTCCTTGCGCAGCCGCTCGAACCACGGCCACAGCGTGTCGTTCTGGAACAGCTTTGGCGCGCCGGGATGGAAGTCCTGCAACGGCGTTGCATAGGCTTCCTCGCGGGCGAGGCGCAGCTGTTCGGCCCTGTCGGCGCGGATGGCGGTCTGGACGTTCATTGTCATTTGCTCCAGCGAATCTTCTTCCTTCCACCTCTCCCGCTTGCGGGGGAGGTCGGATCGCATCGAATGATGCGATCCCGGTGGGGGCTCTCTCCACACAAAGAGTCTCTCTGCGGCGAAACCCCCACCCTAACCCTCCCGCGCAAGCGAGAGAGGGAGAATGCCTTCCATGCGTCACGCGGCGATGCGCACCGGCAGCGTCTCGTAGCCCTTGATGAAGCTCGAATACACAAGCTGCGGCTCCTCCACCACCTCGATCGTGTCGAAGCGCTTGAGGATCTCTTCCCAGATGATCTTGAGCTGCAACTCGGCAAGCCGCAGGCCGACGCAGCGGTGGATGCCGAAGCCGAACGAGATGTGGGTGCGCGGCCGGGCGCGCTCGATGTCGAACACGTAGGGCCGCTCGATCGCCTCCTCGTCGCGGTTGCCCGAGACGTACCACATCACGACCTTGTCGCCCTTCTTGATCTGGCGTCCGCGGAATTCGAAGTCGGCCAATGCCGTGCGCCGCATATGGGCCAGCGGGGTCTGCCAGCGGATCACCTCGGGCACGAAACTGTCGATCAGGGCCGGGTTCGCCTTCAGCTTGCGATACTGCTCGGGGTGCTTGGCGAGCGCATAGATGCTGCCCGACAGCGTGTTGCGCGTGGTGTCGTTGCCGCCGACGATCAGCAGGATCAGATTGCCGAGGAAGTTCTTCGGGTCCATGTTCCGCGTGGCGTCCGAATGCGCCATCATCGAGAGCAGATCGCTCTTCGGCGGCTGGCTCGAGCGCTCCTTCCACAGCCGCGCGAAATAGCCTGCGCATTCCATCAGCTCGGCCTGCCGCTCGTCCTCGGTCGCGACGAGCCCGCCGGCGCCGGGTAGCGTCGTCGCAACGTCGGACCAGCGCGTCAGCTTGCGGCGATCTTCCCACGGGAAGTCGAACAGCACCGCGAGCATCTGCGTGGTCAACTCGATCGAGACCTTGTCGACCCAGTCGAACACCTCGCCGCGCGGCAGATTGTCGAGGCATTCGGTCGAGCGCTTGCGGATATTGACGGCAAGCTCGTCAAGATGCGTCGGCGTGAACATCGGCGCCACGGTCTTGCGCTGCGCCGAATGCCGCGGCTGGTCCATCGCGATAAAGCTCTCGCGGCGCAGGTCCGGCGGCACGTCGCGGATCGTGATGCCGCCGAGCGAAGCGGCCGAGGAGAACACTGCGTGGTTGGTCTCGATGTCCATGATGTCGTTGTATTTGGTCACCGACCAGTACGGCCCGAACATCGAGTCCTTGCAGTAATGCACCGGGTCTTCCTTGCGCAGCCGGTCGAAATACGGCCAGAAGGAATTGGTCTTGAACAATTCAGGATGGCCGGGATCATAGTCGGCAAGCGGCGTCGCATTGGCGCGCTCGCGCGCGGCGTCGAGATTGGCGTCTTTGACGAGATCGATGGTCCCGTGCATGAGCGGCTCCTCAATGGTCCCTTGACTGGTTTCTTGAACGGCTCCTTACGCCGGGCATCGCCGGCGCGGGATGTTTTACCGAATTACATTCCCATTCCGCGATTTGCGCAAGGCTTCTTCGCGCCCATTCGGCCGCATCGTATGGGTCCAAAGCGGCCAATTCCAGGCCGGTTGCGGGAGCAGTCGCCCCGAGCGGCGGCCAAACCTGTTTGAAACAACGTTTTAATCCGCTTCGATGCGTGCGGCTTGATCGACCGTGCGCGGCTGCGCTATGAGTTCCCTGCCGGTTGCATCGTCAACTGTTTTGCCTTGGGGTTGATTGCCGTGAATGAGTGGTGGGTGTCGAGCGGCGAGCCGCCTCCACCCTCGGAATTGCCCGCTGCGCCGCCGACGGACGCGTGGCGGACTGCGATCGAGCCCTCGCCGCCGCTTCCTGGCTCGCCTTCCGGGTCGGTGCCCCTGGTGTTCTCCGGACAGCGCCATGATTTTCTCGGGCTCGTGGCCCGCGGCGCGGCGCTTGAATTCATCACGGTCGGCTTCTACCGCTTCTGGCTCGCCACCGACATAAGGCGGCACTTCTGGGCGAACACAGCGCTGGACGGCGACGCTGCGGAATATACCGGCCGTGGCAGGGAGCTGTTGATCGGATTCCTGTTCGCGCTCGCGATCACGGTGCCGATCTATCTCGGCTATTTCCTGGTCGGCATCGAGGTCGAGCGTTTCAAGGCCTTTGCCAGCGTGCCGCTGTTTCTCTTCTTCTATTTGTTCGGGCAATTTGCGATCTACCGCGCGCGCCGCTATCGCCTGACGCGCACGGTCTGGCGCGGCGTCAGGTTCTGGATGGACGGCTCCGGCTGGGCCTATGCGGCGATATCGGCGCTGTGGACCTTGCTGACGATCCTCACCCTCGGGCTCACCCTGCCGTGGCGCGCCGCGGCGCTCGAGCGCTACAAGATGCGGCACTGCCACTATGGTGAATTGCAGGGCGGCTTCGATGGTCGCGGCTGGACGTTCTTCAAGCGCGGATGGTGGCTGTGGCTGCTGACGGGTTTGCTTGTCTTCGGTCCTCCAACATACAACGATGTTTCGCGTTTGACGAACGGGCCGCTTTTGCCGAAGTCCGTCATCAGCGCCATGCCCTTCTACTACATCGTTGTCGTGCTGGCTGTCCCGTTCATCTACGCCGTCTACAAGTCGATCGAATGGCGCTGGTGGATCGAGGGACTTCATTTCGGCCAGGTGCGCTTCACCTCGAGCCTTGCGCGCGGCGCGCTGGCCAGCCTGTACTGGAAGGTGATCGGCTGGGTGCTTTTGACCTGCGTTGTGTTCGCCGCCTACCTTCTGCTGTGCGCGTGGGCGGTTTCGATCGTGAACAAATCATCCGTCGCGAGCCTCGTCAGCGCCGGGATATTCAAGTGGAATATCGCGATGATCGTGGCGGCGATTGCCGGCTACCTGATGTTCATCCTGGCGCTGAACGTCGTGCTGCGGATTTACCTGATGCGGGACCTGTGGGGGCGCGTCGCGGCGTCGACCCATGTCCACAATATCGCCGCCGCCGCAGAGATCGCCGCGCGCGGCGATCTTGCAACCGCGCTTGGCGAAGGCTTCGCCGACAGTCTCGACGTGGTCGGATTCTAGCGATCGGTCCGGTCGGATTCGCAACCGCGCGCGCCAATTGTCCATTCCCCGCAAGCCTCCGTTAATGCAAAGCCGTGGCAAATACCTCCAAATCGCCGTAGCGCCCTCGACCCCGTGTGAAACCTGGATCACACTCGGCGCGACCAATCTGTGGTTTTGATGCGCAGAGATCGTTAGCCGTCTTCGGAGCTGATCCGTGAATGACATGAGCTGGACCCCGCTGGGGCCGCCACAACCGCCGCCGCGAGAGCCTGTTCCGCCGCCGATGCCGGTCTCCTTCTCCGGGAACCGGAAGGAGTTCTTCCGCCTGATCCTGCGTGGGGCAGGGCTGGAGCTGATCACCGTCGGCTTCTACCGGTTCTGGCTCGCCACCGACATGCGCCGCCATCTCTGGTCGAACACGCTGGTCGACGGTGACGCCGCCGAATATACCGGCCGCGGCAAGGAGCTTTTGATCGGTTTCCTGGTTGCGCTCGCGATTCTGGTGCCGGTCTATCTCGCCTATTTCCTGGTCGGCCTCGAGGCAGAGCAGGCCAAGGCCTTCGCTTCGCTGCCGCTGGTCGCCTTCTTCTACGTGTTCGGGCAGTTCGCGATCTACCGCGCGCGGCGCTATCGGCTGACCCGCACGGTGTGGCGCGGGGTGCGGTTCTGGATGAGCGGCTCGGGCTGGATCTATGCGTTGCAGGCCTCGCTGTGGGGCCTGCTGGTCCTGATCAGCTTCGGCCTGGCGCTGCCATGGCGCGAGGCCGCGCTCGAACGCTACAAGATGCGGCATTCCTACTACGGCGATCTGCAAGGCCGCTTCGAAGGCAGTGGCTGGGAGTTCTTCAAGCGCGGCTGGTGGCTGTGGCTCTTGGCGCCGTTCGCGCTGTATCTCACCGTGTTCGCGCCGTTCGTCTACGGCGCCTACAAGGCGATCGAGTGGCGCTGGTGGCTGTCGGGCATCCGCTTCGGCGAGGTCAGGCTGGAGGCCACCATGCGCCGCAGCGCGCTGATCGGGCTGTACTGGAAGGTGATCGGCTGGATCGCGCTGCTCGTTGCGGCATTCTTCGCCTATCTCGCGCTGTGCGTCCTCTTGGTCGTGAGCATGGACGGCTCTTCGATCGCAACATTCTTCAAGACCGAGGCCTTCGCCAAGAGTATTCCGCTCATGGTGCTGGCCGGCATCGGCTATCTCAGCTTCGCGCTGGCGCTGAATGTCGTGATGCGAGTCTATCTGATGCGCGATCTCTGGGTGCGGGTGCTGTCGTCGACCATCGTGCACAACATCGGAGCCGCCGCCAACGTCACCGCGCGGGGCGAAGCAGCCAATGCGCTCGGCGAAGGTTTTGCCGACGGCCTCGACGTCGCGGGCTTCTGAACCATGGAGAACGGCTTCACCGACCCCGACGCGATGCCATCGGCGCCACCGGCCGCCGACGGCGTCTATTTCGACGGCGCGTCGAACAAACGCCGCGTGGTCGCCTTGAAGCTTTCGGATGCGCTCGAGATCAGCCAGGACGGGAAAACTCTGGCGCGCTGGGCCTGTGCCGAGATCCGCCGCGCCGACAGTCCGGCCGGCGTGCTGCGGCTGAGCTGCATCACCGCGCCTTCGCTGGCGCGGCTCGAGATCCGCGACGCACAGCTTGCGTCCGATCTCGTGGCGCGCTGCGGCCGGCTCGACGAGAATTTGCCGAACCGCCGCGGCGTCGCCGCCATCATCGGCTGGTCGCTGGCGGCCACGGTGTCGATCGTGCTGGTGGTGCTGTTCGGCGTGCCGCTCGCCGCCGAGCGGCTGACGCCTTTGGTGCCCGGTTCCTTCGAGCGGCGGGTCGGCGACGTCGCCGACGCCCAGGTCAAGGTGATCTTCGGCGACAAGCGCTGCGACAATGCCGCCGGCCAGGCCGCGTTCGAGAAGCTGGTCGGCGCGCTCAGAGGCGCCGCCGGTATCGACAATTCGGTGCAGTCCAATGTGCTGGCCACCACGGTGCCCAATGCGTTCGCGCTGCCGGGCGGCAAGGTCTATTTGTTCAACGGGCTGCTGGCGAAGGCCGAGAATGCGGACGAGATCGCGGGCGTCCTGGCGCACGAGCTCGGCCATGTCAGGCATCGCGACAGCATGCGCGAGTTGATTCATAATGGCGGCACCTCGTTCCTGATCGGGCTATTGTTCGGCGACGTCACCGGCTCCGGCGCGCTGATCTTCGCCTCGCGCACGCTGGTGACCTCGTCCTATTCGCGCGATGCCGAAACCAATGCCGACAGTTTTGCGATCGAGACCATGCACCGGCTCGGCCGGCCGGCCAAGCCGATGGGCGAATTGATCTTCCGCATCACCGGCAAGGAGGGCGGCAAGGGGCTGACGCTGGTCGCCAGCCATCCGCTGACCGAGGATCGCCTTGCGCGCATGAGCAAGGCCGATATCGGCAGCACGCTATCAGGCACGCCGCTGCTGTCGCCTGAGGAATGGCAGGCGCTGAAGGGAATTTGCGGGGCAGGAAAGGTCTAGGAGGAATAGCATGCCACACGACACCGGATACTGGTTTCCCGCAAAACGCTACGGCTGGGGCTGGGGGCTGCCGCGCATTTGGCAAGGCTGGGCGGTGTTCGCCGGCTTCCTGGCGCTGGTGGCCGCCGGTGCCGCGGAGATCCCGCGGCACTCGCCGGTCGGCTTCATCGCCTATGTGATCGGCCTGTGCATTCTCCTCACCGGCGTGTGCTGGTGGAAGGGCGAGCCGCCGCGCTGGCGCTGGGGCGGTCAATAACCACCAGCCGCTACTTCACCAGACGGAACTTGCCTTTATCCACCTTGATCAGGAAGGCCGAGCGCTCGTCATAGCCGTTGTGGTCGGTCGCGCTCATGGTCGAGAGGCCGTTGTTGAGGTAGACGTCCTTGCCGCGCTCGAGCTCGTCGCGCAGCGCGGCGCGAAACTCCGGCGTGCCGGGCTTTGCGACCTTTAACGCGCCAGGCACCGCGCGCTTGAACAGCGCGACCGCATCCCACAGATGCGCGCCAAAGATGTTGGGCTTTTGCCCGTTGACCTTCTCGTAGGACGATACGAATTCGTCGGGCGCCTGGCGGAACGGATCGTTCGCCGCCAGATCGTCGGCGATGGTGAAGGCCTCGCCGGTGAACACCGCGCCCTCGACATTGGCGCCGCCGAGCTTGATGAATTCCTCGGTCGCGACGCCATGGGTCTGGAACACCTTGCCGGCATAGCCGCGCTCGCGCAGCGCCTCCTGCGGCAGCACGGCCGGCGTGCCGGCGGAGGCGATGAACACCGCGTCCGGATTGGTGCCGAGCACTTTCAGCGCCTGGCCGGTGGCGCTGGTGTCGGCGCGCGCATAGACCTCATGCGTCGTGACGGTGATGCCGAGCGTCGGCGCCAGCCTGGAGATCTCCTTGTAATAGCCCTCGCCGTAGCCGTCGGAGACGCCGATATAGCCGAGCGTCTTGATGCCTGACTTGGCGATGTATTTGAGGATCGCGGATGCCATCAAATCGTCGTTCGGCACCACCTTGAACGCCCAGTGGCGGCGGTCGTCCATCGGCTGCACGATCGCAGTCGCCGCCGCGAGCGAGATGATCGGCGTCTTGGCTTCCTGCGCGATGTCGAGCATCGGCATGGTCACCGGCGTCAGCGAGGAGCCGATCAGGATGTCGACGCCGTCCTGGATCACCAGTCGCCGCGCATTCTGCGCGCCCTTGGTCGGATCGGATTCGTCGTCGAGCGGGATGTAGACGATTGTCTCGCCGGCGATCTCCTTGGGCAGCGCGGCAATCGTCCGCATCTGCGGCTGGCCGAGCGCCGAGCCCGGTCCGGACGCCGAGACCACGATCCCGACCTTGATCTCGGCCGCCGCAGGCGAAGCCGCCAGCAGCACGCCAGCTACGATCCCAAGTCCGGCCAGCGCCAGCTTCATCGCAAATCCTCCCCCGAATGTTCTTTTGCGCGCAGCCGAAGATATCAGGCCACGGCCGGTTCCGCATAATCGATTTCGGGGACGGCGTCTGTCCCCATGGTTGGGGACAGCGGGGCAAGTGGGGCGGTTTCGTTAGCTCCGTCGCACTCAATACCGACGGCAACGATTCGTCTGCCGATCGTTAAGGAGTCCGGTGTCGCGTCATCGCCTTAAGTTGCTCGTATGGTGATCTCTACTTGTTAGATCGGTCGGCAATTTTGGCATCGCAGCAACGCGCGATGCAACGGGCGCGCGCGCTTGACGTCCTGAACCTCAAATTTACCACGCCTCTAAACGCGGTGAGAACCAGCTTTCCTAATCGGCCGGCAACGACCTCCTGCTATCGAAGAATAAGAGAGGGAGACCGGCCTGTGTTCAGCACCGTTCGGAATCCGGCCTTGATCGCCTGCGCCTATGCGGGCTCTGTCGTTGCGAAAATGCAAGGCACTCGGCCGTCGGAA
>Ga0153933_1000053_pt1 | contig 66304 bp, 62 predicted proteins | sample TSNJ017MetaG_FD_102275 | JGI IMG/M metagenome (GOLD analysis project Ga0153933, IMG submission 102275) | Attine ant fungus gardens microbial communities from New Jersey, USA - TSNJ017 MetaG | ecosystem: Host-associated > Fungi > Mycelium > Unclassified | place: USA: New Jersey, Wharton State...
AAGGCTGAAGAAAATCTCTCGTTTACGATCAATTAAGCTTTCTCGTTTATGACTTCGATCGTCCTCTTTGGACACCGAGTGGCTCCTGTCCACTCTGTTTGACGCCTCCCTGTTATCAACTTCAAAAGCCGCCGGAAACGGCGGCTCTTTTTTGTGCGCCCTATCAGCTGGAAACCATAATTCGGGTTGCGGCTGGACTCTTCGCGACGCCCGCGCAATGATTTGTTCATCATAAGCCGGCGCTCGAGACGCCGGCGGGCGTTACGGTGGTGTGAGGGCGTTAACCATGGCGGATCGTTCGCAAAGCGAATCCGGTCTCGTGCTGTTCAGTGAACGGCTGACCAATTCCGCGGCATTCGGCGTGCTGTTCCGGGAAGGCATGGACCTCGTCGAACAGACCGCGGCCTATCTCGACGGCGATGGCCGCACCGAGGCCAAGGCGCTCGAGCGTTCCGTCAGCCTGACCTATGCCACCGAAAGCATGCGCCTGACCACGCGGCTGATGCAGCTTGCGTCATGGTTGCTGCTGCATCGCGCGGTCAAGGAAGGCGAGATGACGCTGACCCAGGCCAATCGCGAGAAGACCAAGGTCAAGCTGTCGGCCGCCGATCCCGGCCCGACCGACATGATCGAAAAGCTGCCGCAGCAATTGCAGGATCTGATCACCCGCTCGATGGATCTGCAGGCGCGCGTGCGCCGGCTCGATACCACGATCCATGCGCCTGCGCCCGACCGCACCTCGATCGGCAATCCCCTGGTGCCGCAGCTCAACCGCCTGAAGGCCGCGTTCGAGCAGTAAGATCGGCGTCCGGCGCGGCTTCGGCCGCGTGCTGATGCATTGCACTTTGCCCCAAGCGTGGCTCCGTCCCGGAGAGCAGTCGTTGAATGTTGGCGCGATGGCGCGCGATCACGTAGAGGCCGCCCGCAATCACCAGCAACCGGTAGGGCCACGGTTGCTCCAGGCCGCAGGCGAGGGCGATCGCGGTCAACGCCGCCAGCATCGAGCTCAGCGAAACGATCCGGAAGATCGCCAGTACGACGAGAAAGACCGTCGCAGCCCCCACGCCGACCGGCCATGACAGCGCCAGCAACACGCCGAGCCCTGTCGCTGCGGACTTGCCGCCGGTGAAATTCAACCAGATCGAGCGGCCGTGCCCCAGCAACACGGCAAGTCCGGCCAGGCCAACCGCCCACGGCGTCCAGCTCTGCACATCAAGCCCGGTCGGTGGCGTGACGGTCGCGAGCCAGGGATAGAACCAGCGGGCAAAGACGATCGCCGCCGCGCCCTTCAGCACATCGACCAGCAGCACCACCAGCGCAGGCCATGCCCCGAGCGTCCGCAGGACGTTCGTTGCGCCGGTGGATCTGGAGCCGTGCTCGCGGATATCGATGCCCTTGAGCAGTCTCCCCGCCAGATAGCCTGACGGTGTCGACCCGAAGAGATAAGCGACCGCCAAGCCCGCGATTGCAGCGATCCAGAACACCATGGGATTCACCTCAACGCTTTCATTTCAGGCGGATCGTCGTTTGATTGTCTACGCCGCGGCACACGGTGTCGATCCATGATCCCGCGCAGCCGTATCGCCGCGGCCTCCAATTCCTCCGGCGCGAAGCCGCCGAAGCCGAGCATCAGGCCGGGCCGTGGCTTGGCCTTGTACATCGGCGAGATCGGTCGCGTGACGATGCCGTCGGCCAGCGCCGCCTTCGCCAGCTGCACGTCGTCTGTGCCCTTCGGCAGCCAGAGCAACAGATGCATGCCCTGATCGCTCGGCTGCAAGGTGACATCACGGGGCATGCGGCGTTCGAGCGCCGCGATCAGCGTTGCGCGCCGTGCGGCGTAGACGCCGCGGATACGTCGGATATGCGCCTCGAACAGGCCTTCGCGCATATAGGCCGCCAGCACGTGCTGATCGGCGGTCGGCGAATGCCGGTCGAGCAGGGCGCGGGCGCCGGCGAAGGCATCGATCAGTGGTGCGGGCGCGACGACATAGCCGAGCCGCAGTGAGGGAAACAGCACCTTGCTCAACGTGCCCAGGTAAATCACGCGCGCCGGGTCGAGGCCTTGCAGCGACGGGAACGGATGGCCGGCGTAGCGCAGCTCGCTGTCGTAATCGTCCTCGACGATCCAGGCGTTGCGGCGCTGCGCCCATGCGACCAGCGCCTTGCGGCGCGCCATGCCGAGCGGCATGCCCAGCGGATATTGATGCGAGGGCGTGACGAACGCCGCAGCTGCCTGTGGGCACGCGGCAATCGCAGCATCGACGTCGAGACCTTGCGCATCGACCGGCACGCGCGTGGTGACGAGATCGAGATCGTCGAGCACCGCGGTCATGCCGGGATAGGCGGGATCTTCCGCCCACACGTCGTCCCCACGCGACAGCAGCACGCGGCCGGCGAGATAGAGCCCTTGTTGCGTGCCGGCGGTGATCACGACCTGCTCGGGCGTGCAATGCACCGCGCGCGATTGGCGCACATAGTCGGCGATCGCCTCGCGCAATTGCTTGAGGCCGCGCGGATCGCCATAGCTCGACGGCGCGGCCGCGCGCGAGGCACGCACCCGGTTGCCGAGCCGCCGCCAATTGTCGTCGGGGGCGACGGCACCGGCGGGAACGGGGATCGCAAACGGCGTCTCCGGCATCGGGGTGAATGCCGCCGCAATCTCGGCAAGCCGCTTCGCGCGCGCCGGGATCCGCATCGGCGCTGCCTGGGCATTGCGGTGGAGGCGTGGACGCGGCGGCGCCTCGGCGAGGGTTGCAGCCACCCGCGTGCCGGCGCCGACCTCGGATTGCAGATAGCCTTCGGCCTGCAACTGTTCGAACGCCTCTACCACGGTGCCGCGGGCCACGCCGAGCGAGGTCGACAGCGCGCGCGTCGACGGCAGCAGCTCGCCGGGTTTCAGCTCGTTCGCGGCGATCGCCGCGCGTAACGCCCCGGCGATCTGGCGTCCGACTTGGCCTGTGGCGGGGTCGACCGCGCCGAGCGAGGGGATGCTGATGGTGGCACGTGGGCGCGGCATAGTGGTTCAATCAGAATGACGGGAAGTGGTCCTTATCATAGACCACTTCGGCATTATCTTGCGAGTCGACCGAGCGTTTTCGAGCGAAGTGGATGCCGGCTCGCGTGAAGAAAACGCGTCCAGACAAGAATCTCGAGGTTTGCCATGTACCTGCCGCCCCACTTCAAGATGGACGAACTCGGTGCGATCCACGCCGCGATGCGCGCGTCGCGGCTGGCGACGCTGGTCACCGCGACCGCGGACGGGCTGATCGGAACGCCGCTGCCCATGATCCTCGCCGAGCGCGAGGGCGACTACGGCACGCTGTATGGTCACGTCGCGCGGCCCAATCCGCAATGGAAGCTGCCTCCGGTGGGCGAGGCGATGGCCATCTTCACCGGGCCCGACGCTTACGTGACGCCGTCCTGGTATGTGACCAAGACCGAGCACGGCAAGGTGGTGCCGACCTGGAACTATGTCGCCGTGCATGCCTATGGCGAGGTGGAATTCTTCGAGGATGCCGATCGCCTGCTCGACATCGTGACGCGGCTGACCAATCTGCACGAGACCTCGCGCGCTGAACGCTGGCAGGTCAGCGACGCGCCCGATGATTTCATAAGAGCGCAGCTGCGCGGCATCGTCGGCCTGCGGATGCCGATGACGCGGATCGACGCCAAGCGGAAGATGAGCCAGAACCGCAAGGTCGAGGATCGTGCCGGCGTGATCGCGGGGCTCGGCGCCAGCGACGATCCGACTGACCGCGAGGTCGCTTTGATGATCCCGGCGAGCTAGGGTGGATCCTCACAAACGCTCGCTCCTGACGAGGAAGTGGTCGCTGCTCGGCTCTGCCGGTATGGACGGCTTCTGGCCCAAAGCGAACAATCGAAGCTGCGATTGGCGCAGTGAATTGAATATGCGACCTCACTTTCAGCCGCATTTCGGGGGCGCGCTTTGTATGATGGAGGTTGTCGTGAATTGGGTGCAAAAGATTGTGGGCGATATCGAGCCTCTCGATGACGAATTTTACGGCCCTCGATATCGCTGCTCCCTCACTCTCAAGGATGGAACCTTTCTCCCCTGTGTTGTCCTTCAATCGAGAAAGCGCCTCGTAGAACTCGCCAAACGGCGCATTCAAGAGGAAATGAACGGTCGAGGGCGCATTGGTGGCGTTGATCCCTACGGACAGATCGTATCCAGCTTTGTCACTGGGCGTAATCGCGTTGCCTCATATGATGTCGCTGAAGCAACACAATCGCGATTTGCACCGCCTTTGCAACTACTCTCGCGAATCCAGGGAGAAACAACAATGGGCTGGACTGGCTGGGTATTTCGAATGAGAGACCAAAGTGCATTTTCCTACGGTTCATCGTTCCGCGCGGAGTTCTTGCAACTCCCAGACGGATACGAATTCTCGGACGTTGACGAGGTGATTAATCACAGCTTCGTAAATCCCGCTGGAACGCTCTCGCGACTTGACCAGGGCCATCCTTTGCCGGAGGGCTATCTGCAGACGAAATTACTTCGTGAACGAGCCTCTTTCTACTGCGCGGTCGATGGCATCTAGTCGCGACAACCTCTGAAAACGAGGAATGTCCCCACAAGCCAATGCTGACGCATATTCGAAGTAGCCTCCATATCGCCGCTTGAGCGCACAGCAAGCGGGACGATCATGAGCACATACTTTTGAGCACAATCAGAGCAAGTGAAAGCCGCTGCTTCCTTTACGACAAGCGCCGAACACTTGCGCGGAAATCACGCTCAAACAAAGAGACGAAATTGGGATGGAACTGTACCTTGCCTTCGCGATCACGACCGCGACCTTCGCCCTGATCCCGGGCCCGGCGATGCTCTACGCTGCCGCGCGCACGCTCGCCGGCGGCAGGCGCGCCGGGCTGATGGCCTCGCTCGGCCTGCATCTCGGCGGCTATGTGCATGTGACGGCCGCAGCCGCCGGCCTCGCCATCCTGTTCCACGCGGTGCCGCCATTGTTCATGGCGATGAAGCTTGCCGGTGCGGCCTATCTGGTCTGGCTGGGATTGTCGCTGTTCCGCGATCGCGACTGTGTCGAGCGGCCCCAACTTGCGCCGGTCTCGGCACGGCGCGCGTTCGTGCAAAGCATCGTGGTCGAGGTGCTCAATCCCAAGACCGCGATCTTCTTCCTCGCCTTCCTGCCGCAATTCGTCGATGCGTCGGCGAGCCTGCCGGTGTGGGCCCAGCTCTTGCTGCTCGGGACGACAGTCAATCTGAGCTTCTCGCTGGTCGATATCATCTGCGTGATGTCGGCGAGCGCGGTGATGGCGAAGCTGCATGGATCGCGAAGGTCACAGCGCGTGATCCAGCGCATCGGCGGCAGCATTCTGATCGCGCTCGGGCTGCGGCTGGCGTTCCAGGATCGGTAGCGTAGGGAGCCTATCACCGTCAGGCTGAGGAGGCCGCGTAGCGGCCGTCTCGAAGCATGCGCGGCCACCATCGGGGCCGCCCATCCTTCGAGGCTCGCCCAGCGGCGCAATTGCGCCGCAAGGCTCGCACCTCAGGATGACGGTTCGGGCAGGTTTCGCCAGGAGGACGGTGAATATCCGGCAACGCGCCCACAAAACAAAAACGCCCCGCGAAGGGGGCGTTTGCAGTGGCCCGCAACGGGCAATCCGTGCGGACTTTAGTCCTTCTTGAGGAAGCCCGAGAACTTCTTCTGGAAGCGCGAGACGCGACCGCCGCGGTCCATCAGCTGCTGGGTGCCGCCGGTCCAGGCCGGGTGCGACTTGGGGTCGATGTCGAGGTTCAGCGTGTCGCCTTCCTTGCCCCAGGTCGAGCGGGTCAGGTACTCGGTGCCGTCGGTCATGACGACCTTAATCGTATGATAATTCGGATGAATATCGGCTTTCATGACAGTTCCTTCGGCGCGCCGGCGCCCGTCTCAAGATGTCTGGGATACGGGATTTGGGCGGCTCTATACCCCATGGGGCCCCCCAAAACAAGCCAAGAAACCCGGCTCAACCCCATCACCACATTGGGACTTTCCCGGATTTGCCAGCCGGGGGTCGGCGGGCCTATCTGGGAGAAGTAGAACCGGTCTAGAAAAATGAGCATTGCCGAACAGCTTGAGACCCCTCACGGCGCCAACGAGCCCCCGCGCGACGCGCTGCTCGAGGAGGAAGCCTTCATCGAGAGCCAGATCACTGAGCCGGCGAAGAGCCGCGCGCGATTGAGGCCGCTGCTGGCGCTGCGGCCCTACGTGGCGCGCTACAAGGGCCGCGCGATTCTCGCCTTCGTCTCGCTGACGGTCGCCGCGATCACCACGCTGGTGGTGCCGGTCGCGGTGCGGCGGATGATCGACCTCGGCTTCACGCCCGAAGGCATCGCGATGATCAACAGCTATTTCAGCGTGATGATCGCCGTCGTCGCGGTGCTCGCCGGTGCCAGCGGCTCGCGCTACTACCTCGTGATGACGATCGGCGAGCGCATCGTCGCCGATCTCCGGCGCGACGTATTCGCGCATCTGATCTCGCTGTCGCCGTCGTTCTTCGATTCCGCGCGCTCGGGCGAATTGGTGTCGCGGCTGACCGCCGACACCACGCAGATCAAATCCGCGGTCGGCGCCTCGGTCTCGATCGCGCTGCGCAATCTGATGCTGTTCTTCGGCGCCGCCGCCATGATGGTGTTCACGAGCCCCAGGCTCTCCGGCTTCGTGCTGCTTGCGATTCCCCTGATCGTCATCCCGCTGGTCGCGTTCGGACGCTGGGTGCGGCGGCTGTCGCGCAACGCCCAGGACACGCTCGCCGACGCCAGCGCCTATGCCTCCGAGCTGGTCAACGCGATCCGCACCGTGCAGGCCTATACCGGCGAGAGGCTCGCCAACACCCGGTTCGCCGGCGACGTCGAACGGGCCTATGACGCCGCGCGCAACTCGACCAAAGCGCGCGCGGTGCTGACGCTGATCGTCATCTTCATCGTTTTCACCAGCGTCGTGCTGATCCTCTGGGTCGGCTCGCACGACGTGCTGGTCGGCACCATCAGCGCGGGCCGGCTCGGCCAGTTCGTGCTCTATACGGCGTTTGCCGCGAGCGGCCTCGGCCAGCTCAGCGAGGTCTGGGGCGAGGTCTCGGCCGCCTCGGGCGCCGCCGAGCGGCTGTTCGAGATCCTGCGCGTGAAGCCGGAGATCGCGGCGCCGGTGAGGCCGCGCGCGCTGCCGCAGCCGCCGCGCGGTGATGTCGGCTTCGATGATGTCAGCTTCGCCTATCCGACGCGGCCCAATGTCTCAGCGGTCGACGGCGTTTCGCTGTCGGTCCGATCGGGCGAGAAGGTCGCGATCGTCGGTCCCTCCGGCGCCGGCAAGAGCACGCTGTTCCATCTCTTGCTGCGCTTCTACGATCCCAAGTCAGGCACGATCTCGCTCGACGGCGTGCCGATCAAGGAGGCCGATCCGGCCGAGGTGCGCGGGCGGATCGCGCTGGTGCCGCAGGATTCGGTCGTGTTCGCGGCCAGTGCGCGCGACAACATCCGCTTCGGCCGGCCCGATGCCACGGATGCCGAGGTCGAGCGCGCCGCAGACCTTGCGCATGCCACCGAATTCCTGCGCCGCCTGCCCGGCGGCTTCGAGGCCCAGCTCGGCGAGCGTGGCGTGACGCTGTCGGGCGGCCAGCGCCAGCGCATCGCGATCGCGCGCGCGATCCTGCGCGACGCGCCGCTCCTGCTGCTCGATGAGGCGACCTCGGCGCTCGACGCCGAAAGCGAGACGCTGGTGCAGACCGCGCTGGAAGAGCTGATGCGTCACCGCACCACGCTGGTGATCGCGCACCGGCTGGCGACGGTGCTGTCCTGCGATCGTATCCTCGTCATGGAGCATGGCAGGATCGTCGAGCAGGGCACCCATGCCGAGCTGGTCGCCGCCAACGGCCTCTATGCCCGGCTCGCACGGCTGCAATTCGAAGGGATTTGACGACACGAGGGCATGAATGTCGCAATCTGACCGACACATGCCAGGTCACACGCCAAAACCCTTCAAGATCGCGATACCGGACGAGACGCTGCTCGACCTGAAACGCCGGCTGCAGCAGGTGCGCTGGCCGGACGAGATCAATCCCGGATGGGATTACGGCACCGACCTCCGGCATCTCCGCTCCTTCGTCGATTATTGGCGCGACGACTAGGATTGGCGCAAGCACGAGGCCGAGCTGAACGAGCTCAAATTCGCGCGTTCTTCCGGACGATGCGATGAGCGAATCTCCCGTCAGGCGTGCGGCCGCAACCCTCCATACGTTGAAATTGCCTTGCTCCGCGCGCCTCGCAACGCTCGGTCGCGGTTGCGATCGTTGCCGCTGCAATGATCTCCCTCTATTGCTGTCTCATCGGAATGAGGGAGCGGCGAGATGAGCGGTTTGGTGATCAGCGGCGGTCGGGTTGTGGATCCCGCCAGCGGGATGGATGCCATCGGCGATGTGGCCGTGGTCGATGGCAAGATCGCCGCCGTCGGCAGTGGGCTCGGCGGCGCCGAGCGGCAGATCGACGCGACCGGCCTCGTGGTCGCGCCCGGCTTCATCGATCTCCATGCGCATGGCCAGACCATTCCCGCCGACCGCATGCAAGCATTCGACGGCGTCACGACGTCGCTCGATCTCGAGGCCGGCGTGCTGCCGGTCGCATCCTGGTACAAGCGTCAGGCCGAGAAGGGCCGCGTCCTGAACTATGGCGCTGCCGCCAACTGGGCCTTCGCGCGCATCGGCGCGATGACCGGCTCCAACGCGGAAAGCTCGCTGGAATCGTTCGGCAGCGCGATGCGCGATCGCCGCTGGATCGACAATGTCGCGACGGAGGCCGAGGTCGGCGGCATCCTCGAGCGGCTCGGCAACGGGCTGAACGAAGGCGGTATCGGGATCGGCATCCTCAACGCCTATGCGCCGGGCGCCGGCGTTCAGGAATTGACCGCGGTGTGCCAGCTCGCGGCGGCCCAGAATGTGCCGACCTTCACCCACGTCGCCTACATGTCGCGCATCGACCCCGAGAGCGCGGCGGAGGCCTATATTCGCCTGATCGGCTATGCCGGCGCCACCGGCGCGCATATGCACATCTGCCACCTCAATTCGTCGAGCAAGACGGATATCGAACGCTGTGTTGCGCTGATCGCGAAAGCCCAGGCGCAGGGCCTCCCGATCACGGTGGAGGCCTATCCCTACGGCACCGGCTCAACGGTGCTGGCGGCGACCTTCTTCAGCGATCCCCAGTTCGAGGAACGCAACGGCCTCGGCTACGACTCGGTGCAGCGCGTGACCGACGGGCACCGCTTCGGCAGCCGCGAGGAGTTGCTGGCGGCGCAGGCCGAAGAGCCCTCCACGCTGGTGCTGTGGCACGTGCTCGATATCGAGAACAACGCGCATCATCGCGATCTGCTCGACATGGCGGTGCTCTATCCCGGCGGCGCGATCGCGTCCGATGCGATGCCGTGGACGCTGTCGAGCGGCAAGCCGTACACCGGCGATGCCTGGCCACTGCCCGACGATGCCACTTCGCACCCGCGCTCGGCCGGCTGTTTCACCCGCTTCATCCGCGAGTGGGTGCGCGAGCGCAGGAAGGTCTCGCTGCTCGAAGGCATCCGCAAATGCGCGCTGATCCCGGCGGAAATCCTGTCGGCGAGCACGCCGGCGATGCGCAGCAAAGGCCGGCTGCAACCGGGCGCCGATGCCGACGTGGTCGTGTTCGACTTCGAGACGCTCTCCGACCGCGCCACCTTCACCGCGATGAACCGTCCGGCGGAAGGCGTGCGGCATCTCGTGGTCAGCGGCCAGCCGCTGATCAGTGACGGTGTGCTCGACGTCGCGGCGCGGCCCGGCCGGCCGGTGCGGCGGCCCGTCGTCGCCGCGAGCTGATCGTGCCGGTCCCCATCCTCCTGGTTGCGGGCTTCCTGGGGGCGGGCAAGACCACGGTCGTGAACCATCTGCTTGCGCATGCGGAAGGAAAACGGATCGCCGCCGTCGTCAATGATTTCGGCGCGATCAACATCGATGCGGAGTTGATCGCGGGCGCCAGCGACGGCGTCGTCAGCCTCAGCAATGGCTGCATCTGCTGCACGCTGGAAGGAGATCTGCTGCGCACGCTGGCGACGCTGTTGCGGCGCGATCCGCGCCCCGAGCTGATCGTGATCGAAACCAGCGGTGTCGCCGATCCCGCCGACATCGTGCGCAATCTGATGGATCCGGTGATCTGGCAGGAGGCGCCGCTCGACACCGTGCTCTGCGTGGTCGACGCGACGCAGCCGGCGGAGAGATTGAACGATGCGCTGCTGCGCTCGCAGCTGCGGGCCGCCGATGTGGTGGCGCTGACCAAGGTCGATCTGGTCGATGCGGCGCGACGCACCGAGATGCGCGATGCCGTTCGCGCGCTGCGGCCGGCGGCGGTTGTCGTCGATGCGGTCAATGGCGAGGTGCCGGCGGCGCTGCTGTTTCCCGCCGATCTCGATCGCGTGCCGGTGCCGCGCGAGCTGGGACCATCGCGGCCCGCGGTCGATCGGTTCGAGACGCTGAGCTGGACCTCGGAGCGGCCGCTGCGGCTGCCGCAATTGCAGCAGGCGATCGGCAGACTGGCGCCGAAGCTGGCGCGGGCGAAAGGCTTGTTCGAGACGATAGAGCAGCCCGGCCGCCTGATGGTGTTTCAGCTCGCCGGCGGCCGCGCGACGCTGGCGGGGGGCGGAGTGCCGGTACCAGGCGCGCCGCGGTCGCGCATCGTCTTCATCGCCGAGATGGGCGCGCTGTCGCGCGACGAGGTCGACAGCGCCATGGCGGCGTGCGTCGAAGCCGGGTGACTATCCCGCCTTCGCCCGTTCTGCAGCCTTCTGTGCAGCCTTGGCGTGCACGGGCGAAGACTTCCGCGCACCCGGTCCCGGATGCACATGCACTGATTTCGCCGACAGCGGCTCGCCGCATTCCGAGCAGACCATCACCGGATCGAACATCTTCCCGCAGCTCTTGTGCTGATGCAGCATCGGCCGCCCGCGCGCATCCACCATATGGACGTTGCCCCAGTGCACGATCGACATGATGATCGGATAGAGGTCTAACCCCTTCTGCGTCAAAATATATTCGTAGCGCTTCGGTGCCTCCTGATACGGAATCCGCCGCAGCACGCCGAAGCGCACCAGCTTCTTCAGCCGGTCGGCGAGCAGATGCCGGGTGATCCCGAGCGAGGCCTGGAAGTCGTCGAAGCGGCGGATGCGCAGGAAGCATTCGCGCAGGATCAGCAGGGTCCAGCGGTCACCGATCACCGCAACCGTTCGGGCCACCGAGCAGGGCTCTTCTTCGAGGGTATCCCATTTCATCAGGGTCTCCAGCGATCCGCGATCGTCTCACCAATAAATTCTAAATCAGAACTATCATCAATTCAATAGGATGCTGTCGCATGAGCTATTGCATGACAAATATCATATTGACAGTTCTAAAATAGAACTTAATGTGCGCCGCAACGATCAACCGAGCGGCTGCAATCGCCGCGCATCGAAGAGGGAAGGGCGTTTCATGGCTGCTCCGCTCAAGGTCGAGTTCCATTTCGATTTCGGAAGCCCCAACGCCTATCTCGCCGAGCTCGCGTTGCCGGAGATCGAGCGGCGCACCGGCGTCAAGTTCGACTACATCCCGGTGCTGCTCGGCGGCGTCTACAAGGCGACCGGCAATCTCTCGCCCGGCGAGTCGCTACGCGGGATCAAGAACAAGCCGGAATACAACCAGCTCGAGACCGAGCGCTTCCTGCGCCGCCACAACATTACCGCATACAAGATGAATCCGTTCTTCCCGGTGATCACCCTGATGCTGATGCGCGGCGTGATCGCGGCCCAGTTCGAGGGCCTGTTCGAGCCGTATTTCCGCGCTGCCTATCACCACATGTGGGTCGAGCCCAAGAAGATGGACGACCCGCAGGTGTTCCGCGACGCGTTCCTGTCGTCCGGCCTCGACATCGACCGCATCATCGCCCGCGCGCAGCAGGACGACGTGAAGAAGAAGCTGATCGAGAACACCAGCAACGCCGTGGCGCGCGGCTCGTTCGGATCTCCGACCTTCTATGTCGGCGACGAGATCTTCTTCGGCAAGGATCGCCTGCGCGAGGTCGAGGAAGAGATCGTCGCTCAGCTCTCCGCGGATCGGCGCAAAACGGCCTGAGCAAGCCGGGAACCAGACCAGGCAAAATCAACAGGCCGCAACGGCGGTCGCAGGGAGGTTTCGGTGGACGCGTTGACGCTAGGGACGGAAGGAAGCGTGGAAGGTCTGCCGAACCGCATCCATGAAGTGATGGATCGGCATGTCGAGGCGACGCCGGATCATCTGGCGCTGATCGACGACAGGACACGGTTGACCTATCGCGAACTCGATCGCGCGGTCGCGCGCGTCGTCGAGGGCTTGCAGGCGCTTGGCATCCGCGGCGGCGACCGCGTCATGATCGTGAGCGAGAATTCGATTCCGCTGGCCTGCCTGCTGTTTGCGGCGAGCCGGCTCGACGCCTGGGCGATCGTGGTCAATCCGCGGCTGTCGCCGCGCGAGCTTGACCTGATCCGGGATCACAGCGGCGCCCGCCGCGTGCTCCTGACTGCTGATGTCTCTCAGGAGGCGGCCGCCCATGCCGACCGCTATGAGGCAAATGTGCAGGATGTCGGGCCGCTTCGCGGCATCGCCGTCACCGGGCTAAATCTCGCGACCGTGGCCGAGCCGATCGAGGCCGATGGTGCAAATCAAGTCGCGGTCCTCATCTATACGTCCGGCACCACGGGCACGCCAAAGGGCGTGATGCTCACGCATCGCAATCTGCTGTTCAGCGCCCGCGGCACCGCCGCCTTCCGCAACATGACTGCCGAGGACGTGCAGTATTGCGTGCTGCCGATCTCGCATATCGTCGGCATCTCCTTGCTCACCATGACGTTGATGGTCGGCGCCACCGTCCGCCTGGTCGCGAAATACGATCCGGCGGCACTCGTGAAGGCGATGGCGCAGGAGGGTGTGACGATCCTCAACGGCGTGCCGGCGACCTATCAGCGCCTGCTCGAATACCGGCGCAATGCGGGTCTGCCGAAGCTCGACCGCGGCAGGCTACGCGTGATCTCGGTCGCCGGCGCCCCGCTTGAGCCGGAGCTCAAATCGCGCGTCGAGCAGGAACTCGGTCTTCCCTTGCTCAACGGCTACGGCATCACCGAATGCTCGCCGGGTATTTCCGGCGTGCGGCCGGACTCGCCGAAGAGCGACCACACGGTTGGAACCGTCATGCCGGGCCTCGAAGCCAGGCTGGTCGGTCGCGACGGTTCGGCCGTCGCCGACGGAGAAGTCGGCGAGCTTCACGTCCGCGGGCCGAACGTGATGCGTGGCTATTACCGCGCGCCCGACCTGACCGCGAAAGCGATTGATCCTGACGGCTGGTTCAATACCGGCGATCTGGCCCGTTTCGAGAATGGTGCGATGTACATCGTCGGCCGCACCAAGGAGATGATCATCCGTTCCGGATTCAACGTTTATCCGGCGGAGATCGAGGCGGTGCTGAGCACGCATCAAGCCGTGGTGCAATGCGCCGTGGTCGGGCGGGCGGTCGAGGGCAATGAAGAGGTCGTCGCCTTCGTGCAGCTGATCAAGGGCTCGACCGCCACGGCGCAGGACCTGATGGCCCATGTTGCGCCGCAACTCACCTCGTACAAGCGCCCGTCGGAGATTATCCTGATGGACGCTCTGCCCGCGACATCGACAGGCAAGCTTCTGAAGCACAAATTGGCCGAGTCGCTGCGTAGCCCAAGCTGACGCGGCGTTCGGAGAACGTCCAACGCAACACAGGCCGGAGAACATCATGCAGAAGAGAAACAAGACCGTGGCCGTGATCGGCGCCGGAGATTTCATCGGTGGCGAAATCGCCAAGAAATTCGCGTCCGAAGGCTTTACGATCTTCGCCGGGCGCCGCAACGGCGACAAGTTGGCGCCGCTGGTCGCGGACATCGAGGCCGCCGGCGGCGAGATCCATGCGCGCTCGTTGGATGCGCGCAAGGAGGAGGAGATCATCTCCTTCCTCAACGACGCCGACAAGCAGGCGCCGCTCGAGGTCGTCATCTTCAACATCGGCGCCAACGTCAACTTCCCGATCCTGGAGACCACCGAGCGCGTGTTCCGCAAGGTCTGGGAGATGGCCTGCTATTCCGGCTTCCTTGCCGGGCGCGAGGCGGCGCGGCTGATGCTGCCGCGCGGCGGCGGCAATATCTTCTTCACCGGCGCGACCGCGTCCTTGCGCGGCGGTAGCGGCTATGCCGCCTTTGCCAGCGCCAAGTTCGGTCTGCGCGCGGTGGCGCAAGCGATGGCGCGCGAGTTGGGACCGAAGAACATCCATGTCGCGCATCTCATCATCGACTCCGGGGTCGACACGGCCTGGGTGCGGGAGCGCCGGGAGCAGCTCTGGGGCAAGGAGGCGCTCGACAATCCTGACCTCTTGATGCCGCCGGCATCCGTCGCGTCCAGCTACTGGCAGCTCTACCAGCAGCCGAAGAGTGCCTGGACCTTCGAGCTGGAAATCCGTCCCTTCGGCGAGAAGTGGTAGGGAGCCAAGGCCATGGAGCTCGCGCTATCTCCTGAAGATGTGGCGTTTCGCGACCAGGTTCGCGCGTTCATCAAGGACAATTATCCGGCGGAGATGCGCGTCCCCAATCCGGAGACCGACCTTTCCAAGGAGCAGATGCTGTTGTGGCATCGCATCCTGCACAAGCAGGGCTGGATCGCGCCGCTCTGGCCGAAGGAATATGGCGGGCCCGGCTGGTCGATCACCCGCCGTTTCATCTTCGAGCAGGAGACCACCCGCGCCGGCACGATGCCGCCGCTGGCGTTCAGCGTCACCATGGTCGGTCCGGTCATCTATACGTTCGGCAACGACGCGCAGAAAAACAAGTTCTTGCCGCGCATCCTGTCCGGTGAGGACTGGTGGTGCCAGGGCTATTCGGAGCCGGGCTCCGGCTCGGACCTCGCCACCGTCCGCACCAAGGCGGTGCGTGACGGCGACCACTATATCGTCAACGGCCACAAGACCTGGACCACGCTGGCGCAGCACGCCGACTGGATCTTCTGCCTGGTCCGCACCGATCCGGCGGCCAAGCCGCAATCCGGCATCTCGTTCCTCTTGATCGACATGAAATCTCCGGGCGTCACCGTGCGCCCGATCATCACCATCGACGGCTCGCATGAGGTCAACGACGTCTTCCTGGAGAACGTTCGCGTCCCCGTCGAGAACCTGATCGGTGAGGAAAACAAGGGCTGGACCTACGCCAAGTTCCTGCTCGGCAACGAGCGGACCAGCATGGCCGGTATCGGCCGCTCGACGCGATACATCGCGCGGTTGAAGAAGATCGTGAAGGCCGAGATTCCGGAAGACGATCCGGCGCATCTCGAATTCATCGGGGACATCGCCCGCGTCGAGCTCGACGTGCTGGCGCTGGAGGCGACCGAGCTGCGGGTCGTGGCGCAGATGGCGCGCGGCATCGATCCGGGGCCGGCGGCCTCGCTGTTCAAGATCCGCGGCACCGAGATCTTCCAGAACATCACCGAGCTGACCCATCGCGCGATCGGCAATGACGGCCTTGCGATCCGCGAGCATCCGGTCAGCGCCAATCGCTTCATGCCGGGGCCGGACTATGGGCACACGGTATCGGAGAAATACCTGAACTCGCGCAAGCTCTCGATCTACGGCGGATCGAACGAGATCCAGCGCAACATCATCGCCAAGGCAGTGCTCGGTCTCTAGCACCCCGAAGAGGATCGGATGGATATCCAGTTCACGGAAGAGCAGGAATTGCTGCGATCGAGCGTGCAGCGGCTGCTGCGCGATCAGTACGGTTTCGATGCGCGTCGCAAGATCGTCGCGAGCGAAGAGGGGTTCAGCCGCAAGCAGTGGGCTGAATTTGCCGAGCTTGGGCTGCTTGCCGCGCCATTCTCGGAAGATGCCGGCGGCCTCGGCGGCGGCGTGCTGTCGACCATGATCATCATGCAGGAGTTCGGCCGTCACCTCGTGGTCGAGCCATTCGTTGAGACCGTCGTGGTCGCCGGCGGACTGCTCGAGCGTGTCGGCTCGGCGGAGCAGAAGCAGGCGTTCATTTCGGATATCATCGCAGGCAACAAGATCTGGACGTTGGCCTGGACCGAGCAGGGCTCACGCTTCGATCTGGCGACGGTGACGACCACGGCGCGCCGTGATGGCGCGGACTACATCTTGACCGGTGCGAAGACCGCCGTGATCGCGGCGCCCTGGGCGGATTATCTGATCGTTTCGGCGCGCACCTCCAGCCACCGTCACGATCGCGGCGGCGTCAGCCTCTTTGTCGTTGATCGCCACGCCGCGAACCTGGACTTGCAGAGCTTCAGGACGATCGATGGCCGCCGCGCCGCCGAGATCACCCTGCGCGGCGTCAAGGGCCAGTTGCTGGGCCAGGAAGGCGCGGGCGTCCCGGCACTGGAAGCCTGCCGCGACCGCGCGATCGGCGCGCTGTGCGCTGAAATGGTCGGCGCAATCGGCGAGTTGAACGCGGCGACGCTGGAGTATTCCAAGACCCGCAAGCAGTTCGGCGTCACGATCGGCTCCTTCCAGGTGCTGCAACACCGGATGGTCGACATGTTCATCGCGCATCAGGAGACGTTCTCGCTGATGCAGCACCTCAGTCTCAGCCTCGACGCCAATGAGGCCGGCCTGTCGCGGCTGGCGTCGGGCGCAAAGTCCAAGATCGGCTATGCCGGCAAGTTCGTCGCCGACCAGGCGGTGCAGCTGCACGGCGGCATGGGCATGACCGACGAGCTCAATGTCGGCCACTACTTCAAGCGAATCTCGTCCATCAACATCCAGTTCGGCGATCCCGCCTACCACGTGCTGCGCTTCGCGCAGCTCGACGCGGCCGCATAAGACAAAGAGGCAAACCATGTCGTCACCCGAAGCAGTCATCGTCTCCACCGCCCGCACCGGCGTCGGCAAGGCCTATCGCGGTGCGCTCAACAACACCGAAGGCCCGACCCTGGCCGGCCATGTGATCTCGGAGGCGGTGAAGCGCGCCGGCATTGCGCCTGGCGAGGTCGAGGACGTGGTGATGGGCTGCGCCATGCAGCAGGGCACCATGGTGATGAATGTCGCGCGCAAGGGCGCGATCCGCGCCGGGCTTCCCGTCACTGTTGCTGGCACCACCATCGATCGCCAATGCGCCTCCGGCCTGCAGGCGATCGCGGTCGCCGCACGTTCGGTGATGCATGATGGCGTCGAGATCGCGATCGGCGGTGGCATTGAGTCGATCAGCCTGGTGCAGAACGAGCACATGAACAGGTTCCACGCCGTCGACGAGGAGCTGATGGCGATGAAGCCCGACATGTACATGTCGATGCTGGAGACCGCCGAGGTCGTCGCCGAGCGCTACAAGATCGGCCGCGACAAGCAGGACGAATACAGCCTCGAGTGCCAGCGCCGGGTCGGCGCCGCGTTGCAGGGCGGCCGCTTCAACGACGAGATCGTGCCGTTCACGACCAAAATGGCCGTGCTCAACAAGGATACCAAGGAGGTCACCTATCAGCAGGTGACGCTGGCCAAGGATGAAGGCCCGCGCCCCGATACCACGGCCGATGGGCTCGCCAAGATCAAGCCGGTGTTCGAGGGCAAGACCATCAGCGCCGGCAATGCCAGCCAGCTCTCCGACGGTGCCTCGGCCTGCGTGATCATGAGCGATAAGATCGCCGCGCAGAAGGGCATCAAGCCGCTCGGCATCTTCCGCGGCTTCGTCGCCGCCGGCGTCGAGCCGGACGAGATGGGCGTCGGCCCGGTCGCCGCGATCCCGCGGCTGCTCAAGCGACACAATCTGAAGATCGACGACATCGATCTCTGGGAGCTCAACGAGGCCTATGCGGTGCAGGTGATCTATTGCCGCGACAAGCTCGGCATCGATCCGGACAAGCTCAACGTCAATGGCGGCTCGATCGCGATCGGCCATCCCTATGGCATGACCGGCTCCCGCCTCACCGGCCACCTCTTGATCGAGGGCCGGCGGCGCAAGGCGAAATATGGCGTGGTCACCATGTGCATCGGCGGCGGCATGGGCGCGGCCGGCCTGTTTGAAATCATCCACTGATCGGAAACGCGGGGAGAGAGACGTGAAGACAGCAATCACCGAACTGTTCGGCATCCAGCATCCGATCATCCAGGGCGGCATGCACTATGTCGGCTTTGCCGAGATGGCGGCAGCGGTGTCCAACGCCGGCGGCCTCGGCATCATCACCGGCCTCACGCAGCGGACGCCGGAGTTGCTCGCCAAGGAAATCGCGCGCTGCCGCGACATGACTGACAAGCCGATCGGCGTGAACCTCACCTTCCTGCCGAGCTTCACCGCGCCACCCTATCCGGAATATATCGCCGCCATCCGCGAAGGCGGCGTCAAGGCAGTGGAGACCGCGGGCCGCAGCCCGGAGCAGTACATGCCGGCGCTGAAGGCCGCCGGCATCAAGGTGATCCACAAGTGCACCTCGGTGCGGCATTCGCTGAAGGCCGAGAAGATCGGCTGCGACGCGGTCAGCGTCGACGGTTTCGAGTGCGGCGGCCATCCCGGCGAGGATGACATTCCGAACATGATCCTGCTGCCGCGCGCGGCGGACGAATTGAAGATTCCGTTTGTGGCCTCCGGCGGAATGGCGGATGCGCGCAGCCTCGTCGCAGCGCTGTCGATGGGCGCGGCCGGCATGAACATGGGTACGCGCTTCATCGCCACCAGGGAGGCACCGGTCCATCCCAATGTGAAGCAGGCGCTGCTCGATGCCACCGAGCTCGACACCCGGCTCGTGATGCGCGCGCTGCGCAACACCGAGCGGGTGCTGAAGAACAAGGGCGTCGACGAGCTGCTCGAGATCGAGCGCGAGAAGGGCGCCACCTTGAAGATCGACGACATCCACGAGCAGGTCGCGGGCGTCTATCCCAAGGTGATGATCGAGGGCGAGATGGATGCCGGCGCCTGGAGCTGCGGCATGGTGGTCGGCCTGATCAACGACATCCCGACGGTGAAGGAGCTGATCGACCGCATCATGGTCGAGGCCGAGGCGATCATCCGCCAGCGGCTGACCGGTTTCCTCGACGGCAGCTTTGAAGCGAAACCGGCCCGCGCGGTGGCCTGACGGAGAGCATCATGACCGAGCATGTCAAAGTCGAAATCGCCGATGGTGTCATGACGCTGACCTTGCGGCGTCCGGAGAAGAAGAACGCGCTGACCGGCGCGATGTACAACGTCATGTCGGCGGCCCTCGGGCACGCCGAGGCAGATGCTTCCGTCCGCGTGGTGCTGTTCCAGGGTGACGGCGACAGTTTCACGGCCGGCAACGATCTCGCCGATTTCGCCAGCCAGGCTCGCGGTGAGGGCACCGTCGACAGTCCCGCGCACCACTTCATCGAAACCATCAGCAAGGTCGGCAAGCCGCTGGTCGCCGCGGTGCAAGGCAATGCCGTCGGCGTCGGGACCACGATGCTGCTGCATTGCGACCTCGTCTATCTCGGCGACAATGCGCGGCTGATCACGCCCTTCGTCAATCTGGCGTTGGTGCCGGAAGCCGCATCGAGCTGGCTGCTGCCGCTGCGGATCGGGCACGCCCGCGCCTATGCGATGTTCGCGCTCGGCGAGCCGATGGACGCCGCCGGCGCGCTGGCCAGCGGCCTTGCCAATGCGGTGGTGCCGGCGGCCGATCTGCGCAAGCGTGCCCATGACGCAGCCATCGCGCTCACCAAGCGGCCGGCCGGCTCGCTCAGCCTGACCAAGAGGCTGATGCGCGAGCATCAGCGGATCGCAGCGCAGATCGCGGCCGAAGGCGAGGTGTTCAAGGAGCGGCTGACGACGCCCGAGGCGCGGGAGGCCTTTGCGGCCTTCGCCGAACGGCGGCCGCCGGACTTTTCCAGGCTGTCGGCCTGACCGGCTGCGTCGATCACGGATACCAAGGGAGTGAAGAGCATGCGGGCCGTCGGCAGCCATCAATACCCCACCATGGAATCGGTGATCTACGGCAAGCCTGCGGCCGAGGCGCTGCGCGAGGAGGCCGAGCGGCTGGGCGCGAAGCGGGTCTATCTGATCGCGAGCCGCACGCTCAACACCACGACCGACGAGATCGAGAAGATCCGCAAAGCCCTCGGCGAACGTCATGCGGCGACCTTCGACGGCGTGCCCCAGCACACCACGCGGGATGTGGTGATGCAGATCGCGCGGCAGGCCAGCGAGGCCGAGGCCGACCTGGTCGTCGCGATCGGCGGCGGCTCGGTGGTCGATGCGGCCAAGATCGTGCTGATGTGCATCGAGCACGAGATCTTCGAGCCGGCGGGGCTCGACGGCTTCGAGACCACGCCGGAGCGCCGCTTCGGTGCGTTCCGCACCCCGAAGGTGCGGATGATCGCGATTCCCAGCACGCTCTCGGGCGGCGAATACAATTCCGGCGCACTGGTCACCGATACCGGCCGCAAGCTCAAGCAGATCTTCAATCACCCGATGATGATGCCGCGGAGCATCATCCTGGATCCCGCGATCACGCGGCATACGCCCGAGAAGCTCTGGCTCGGCTCCGGCACGCGGGCGATGGACCACGGCATCGAGGCGATCTGCTCCAGCCGTCCCAACGTGCTGGTCGATTCCGTGTGCCAGCAGGGGTTGCGCTATCTGCACGACGGCCTGCTGCGGACGAAGGAGAATCCCGATGACGAAGAGGCGCGGCTGAACTGCCAGCTGGGCTCGTGGCTGTCGGCCTTCGGATTGCAGTCGCGGGTGCCGATGGGCGCGAGCCACGCCATCGGCCATGTGCTCGGCGGCACCTGCGACGTGCCGCATTATTTCTGCACCGCCGTGATGATGCCGAGCGTGCTGCGCTACAACCGTCCGGCCACCGAAGCCGCGCAGACATCGATCGCCGCAGCTCTTCGCGCGCCGGATCGTGATGCCGGCGAGGCGTTCGCCGCGTTCATCGCGCAGCTAGGCCTGCCGCGGCGGCTTGCCGATGTCGGCGTTGACGAGGATCGTTTTGAGCTGATCGGCCGGAACGCCATGCTCTCGATCTTCACCCGGACCAACCCGCAGCCGATCCGTGAACCCGCCGACGTCGTCAAGATTCTGAAGCTCGCCGCCTGACGCTGCACCCCGCATCCGGAGCGATCCACGATGGCCGATTTGCGCATCTTCTCCTATCTGCCGAACCCGCGGGTTTGGAAGGCGACCATCGCCGCGCGCTTCTGCGGCGTCGATGTCGAGGTCAGAGGGGCGCCGCCGAAGGAGTTGCGCAACTGGCTGTGGGACTACGACGCGCGTCCGCTTGCCGAAGGCGAGCGGCAGTCGTTGTCGCCGCTGGCGCGGACCGGACGGACCGGGCTGACCGGCGCGGAGCTCATCAAGACCCATGGCTTCCTGGACGCGCAGCCGTTCGGCAACGTGCCCGCCGCGTTTGGACCGGGCGGAGCCATCGGGATCTTCGAGTCGAATAGCATCATGCGCGCGGTGGCGCGGCTCGGCGAAGCGACGTGCCGGCTTTACGGCCGTGACGCCTATGAGGCGTCCCGGATCGACGGCTTCCTCGACGTCAGCTTGGTGTTCGCGCGGGATACGCAGATCTATCTGCTTGCGCTCTCGGACGGCACGGTCGACGCGGCGATTCACGCCCGCGCCAAGCAGGCCTTTGCGATCTATGCCTCGGGACTGGAGCAGGCGCTGTCGCCACGGCGCGAGGTGCTGGTGGGCGACAGGCTGTCGCTCGCCGACATCTGCTTCGCGGCCGAACTGGCGCTGTTCATGAACGAGCATGGGCGGGTGGCCAAGCTTGGGGAACGCGGGCTCGACAGGATCCTGCATGCCGGCGTCGAGGCCGAGTATCCGCTGGTGTTCGCCCACTTTGCCCGGCTGGTCGCGCACGAGCATTTCAGGCCGGACCTGAAACCGTATGTCGAGAAATTGTTGGCCAAGGCAGCCTGAGCATCAGGGCTGCATCTTGCAACGCGGAGGATTGATCGCATGACCGCGCCGGTTTGCCTGATCACTGGTGTCGGACCCGGAACGGGTTCGGCCCTCGCGAGGAGATTTGCCGAGGGCGGCTATCGCGTCGCCATGCTCGCGAGGAACGAGGAGCGGCTCGCCGCGCTCGAGAAGCAACTGCCGAACGCGAGGGGATATCGCTGCGACGTCTCCGATCCGGCGCAGATCGAGGCGGTCGCATCCGCCGTCGAGCGCGATCTCGGCAATCCCGGCGTCGTGATCCACAACGCCGTCGGCGGCGGGTTCGGCACCTTCCGGGAGATCGATCCGGCGATGCTCAACCGCAACTTCCAGGTCAACACCATGGGGTTGCTGTATCTGGCGCGGCGATTTGCGCCGGCGATGATCAGCGCCGGCAAGGGCGCCATCGTCGCGACCGGCAACACCTCGGCGCTGCGGGGCAAGGCCGGCTTCTCCGGTTTTGCGCCGACCAAGGCCGCGCAACGCATCCTCGCTGAATCGATGGCGCGCGATCTCGGGCCGCAAGGCGTGCACGTCGCCTACCTCGTCATCGATGCCGTGATCGATCTGGAATGGACCCGGAAGCGCTGGCCGGAGCGGCCGGATGATTTCTTCATCAAGCCGGCGGCGATCGCGAACGAGATCTGGCACGTCGTTCATCAGGAGCGCAGCGCCTGGTCGTTCAATGTCGAGATCAGGCCATTCGGTGAGAATTGGTAGCCGTGGCGCGTCAGCGCACAATTCGAGAGAAACGCAGGGGAGTTTGATGGTGTTGAGAACGTTTACTGCTTCCATTGCGGTGCTCGCGGCTTTGGCCGCAGCGCCGGTGCGCGCCGAAACGCCCGGGGTGACGGAATCGGAAATCAAGATCGGGGCGACATTCCCGTTCAGCGGTCCGGCGTCTCCGCTCAGCAACACCGGCAAGGGCCTGATCGCCTACGTCAAGTCGATCAACGACCGCGGCGGCATCAACGGCCGCAAGATCAATCTCGTCACCTATGACGATGCTTATAGCCCGCCGAAGGCGGTCGAGCAGACCAGGAAGCTGATCGAGAGCGACGAGGTGGCGTTCTTGTTCAGCCCGCTCGGCACGCCCGGCCTCGGCGCGACGGTCAAATACGTCAACGCGAAGAAGGTGCCGCACCTCTTCATCGTGAGCGGCGCGACCAAGTTCACCAACTTCACCGACTATCCGATGACCACCACGGGACTGCCGAGCTACGGCACCGAAGGCAGGATCTACGCAAAGTACATCGCCCAAACCGCGCCCGACGCGAAGATCGCGATCCTCTACCAGAACGACGATCTCGGCCGCGATTTTGTCGCAGCGTTCAAGGATGTCCTGAAGGGCGAATTCGACAAGAAGGTCGTGACGTCGCCCTATGAAGTCACGGAGCCGACGATCGAATCCCAGGTGGTGTCGTTGAAATCATCGGGCGCCCAGGCCTTCCTGATCGCCGGCACGCCGAAATTCGCCGCCCAGGCACTCAAGAAGCGAAGCGAGATCGGCTGGTCGCCGCTCACCCTGATCAACTTCGTGTCGAGCTCGGCCTCCGCGACCATCGTCCCGGCCGGCGCGGACAAGGCGGTCGGCGTCGTCGCCGCGACCATCACCAAGGATCCGACCGACAAGAAATGGGACGACGATCCCGGCATGAAATGGTACCGCGCCCATTTCGCGAAATACCTTCCCGGCGCCGATATCGGCGACAACAACTACCTGTTCGGAACGCAGCAGGGCCAGATCCTCGAACAGGTGCTGAAGCAGTGCGGCGACGACCTGTCCCGCGAGAACATCGTGAAGCAGGCACGCAACATCAAGGGGCTGGTGCTGCCGACCCTGATGCCGGGCATTGCGATCAACACCGGACCCGACAACAGCATGGCCTATACCCAGCTTCAGCTGCAGCGCTGGACCGGAACGTCGTGGGAGCAGTTCGGCGACGTGCTGAGCACCGACCCGAAGTAGGCCTGCGGGCTCACGCGGAGGTGAAGATCGCGGCGCGGTGCTGGCTTGCATGTCGATCATCCCGCGCTCATGATATGACGACAGACATATAAAAGTCGTCCGCAGGATGCAGACGACGGGAAACGCCAGATGGAACGGAGGCTGCCTTGTCCGAAGACGCATTGGTGACGCGGGACGATCGTGCCAACCTGTCCGTTCTGACCATGGTCTACCGGCCTTACAATCTGCTCGGCCCCAAGCTGATCAATGCGCTGGTGCAGCAGATCGAGGCCGCGCAAAAGGCCGGCAGCCGCGCCATCGTGATCCGTAGCGGCTTGCGCCACTTCTCGGCCGGCGCGGACCTCGACATCTTCGACAAGCGCGTCGCCGCGGGCAGCGGCGATCAGGCGGGCGAGGAGCGCCGGCTCAACGGCGTCGAGTTCCTGCGCTTCATGGAGCTGTTGCCGATTCCTTTGATCGCTAGCGTTCATGGCGTGTGCCTCGGTGGCGGGCTCGAGCTGGCGCTGGCCTGCGACTACATCGTGGCGGCCACGTCGGCCAAGATCGGTTCGGTCGAGGCGACGCTCGGGCTGCATCCGCTGCTCGGCGGCATCCAGCGCCAGGCGCAGCGGATCGGCGCGGCGCGCGCCAAGGAAATGTCGATGCTCGGTCGCCGCTACGATGCGCCGACGCTGGAGAAATGGGGATTGATCAATCTCACCGTGCCGGAGGAATCGCTGGAGGAGGCGACGATGTCGGTCGCGCAGGAGTTCGCCCAAGGGCCGACACTGGCCCATGCCGCGACCAAGGAGCTGGTCCATATCGCGGTCAATGAGGGCGTTGCTGCGGCCGACGAGGCCATGGCGCGCATTCAGGCCCCGATCTGGACCTCGGAGGATATCAAGATCGGCCTCGCCTCGTTCCGCAAGAACGGGCCGGGGCTCGCCAAATTCGTGGGGCGCTGATCATGAGCGGGCCTCTTCACGGACTTCGCGTCGTCGATTTCTCCCGCGTGCTGGCCGGTCCGCTCTGCGCGCGGACCTTGCAGGATCTCGGCGCCGAGGTCATCAAGGTCGAGCCGCCGAGCCCCGACGTCTCGCGCTTCGCCTTTCCGTCGACCGACGGCATGTCGGGCTATTACGCGCAGCAGAACGCCGGCAAGCGCAATGTCAGCATCAATCTCAATCTGCCCGGCGCCTACGAGCTCGTGCTCAAGCTGTGCGACACCGCCGATATCGTGGTCGAGAATTTCCGTGCCGGAACGCTCGGCTTCTTCGGCCTCGATTATGAGACGCTGGCGAAGCGCAATCCGCGGCTGATCTATGCCTCGATCACTGGCTACGGCCAGGGCGGCCCCTGGCGCAGCCGGATGGCCTACGCACCGACGGTGCAGGCGGAGGCCGGCTTCACCGACAACAGCGTGCGCCACTATGGCGAGGCGCTGTCGGAGCCGCGCACCGACTCGCTCTCGCATGCCGACGTCTATTCCGGCCTCCAGGCCGTGATCGCGATCCTGGCCGCGCTGAACAGCCGGCAGGCGAGCGGTCGCGGGCAGTATATCGATGTCGCGATGGCGGCGACCCTGATGGCGGTCAACGAGCGCGCGCATGTCGATCTCTCCGACGCCGATCTCGGCGCCGAGCCTGCGATCCTGGGCGCGACCGACTGCTCGTTCTTCACCGGCCCGCAGGGCGAGTTCTTCACGGTCGCCACCAGCATCGTCGGCAGCCGCACCTTTCCGTCCTGGCTGCGCGCCATGCGCCGCGTCGACCTGCTCGAGGATCCCCGCTTTGCCACCGCCGCCGCGCGGCGCATGAATTTCGGCGTGCTGCACCAGATCATCCAGTCCTGGATGCTGACCTTCCCTGATATGGCGACGCTGGATGCCCAGCTCGACGAAGCCAAGATCGCGATGGGCCAGATCAGGTCGCTCAAGGAGCTGTCGCAGTCGGAGTGGAGCGACTATTGGGGCGCGGTCCAGGAGGTGCCCGACCGCAGCGGCGGCGAATATCGGCTGCCGGGTCGGCCATGGCGATTCTCAGGCGAAGATCTTGCGCCATCAGGCACGCCGGCGTTCCAGGGCGAGCATAACAACGAGGTGTTCCGCGAGCTTGGGGTCAGCGAAGCCGAACTGAGCCGGCTCGCGGCGTCAGGTGTGCTCGTTACCCATCCGCGCGCAGCGGCCGGCGAGAGCTCGACGGCGAAGCCCGGTCAGGCGGCGTGAACGGCGCCGCCATCGCGAACGTCTTCAAAACCGAAATGAAACCCCCGAATAGACCTGCGCTTTCGGGGCAGCCTTGTTCAATCCGAGATTGAGGCCGATATCGACAATGGTGTGCTTGTCGAGCTTGAAATTCGCGCCGAGATCGAAGGTGTAGATCGGCGGCGTTCCCGGGTCGGTGCCGGCAGAGGAGTACAGCTCGACCATCGCATTGACCCCATCGAGGCCGGGGACCGGATGGCTGACGCCAACCAAATTGACGAAATTGGTATAGCGGCCGTTGCCGGTCGCGGTCTTCAGCACGTCGACCTCGGTCATCAGCGTGATGATGAAATCGTCCGGCCGCAGCGCCAGCGGCGCGATCAGGCCGCCCTCGACGGCGCCGTTGCTGATCACAGGCGCGGAGGAGGGCAGCTTGACATAGGGGATGAGGGCCATCCCTGCGAACCCCGCATCATTGCCGAACAGGTTCATCTTGGTGCGCAGGAACACATCGCCGCAGCCGGTGCCGTCGAAGCTGGTGCGGCCCGACGCGGCGTCGAACAGGCGGGAATATTGCAGCCCGTTGAACTGCACCTCGACATCCATCCAGTCGGTCAACCCCACCTTGAAGTTGGGGTCGAGCGCCTGGACGCTGCGGGTGATCGTGCCCTGATAGTTCGCATAGCTATAGCTCGCGAAATCGGTCTCGATCTCGACATGGCCGGCATCGACGGTGCGAACCGAATAGCCCTTGGTCGGGCGATCGGGCGTGAACTTCCGCATCTCGTCGTCGGGCGTCGGATTGAAGAGCGTATAGGAGCTCTTGTCCGGCGCAGGATCGGACGGCTGTGTCGCATCGTCGGCGTGGGCCGGCGGCGCGGCAACCGCCAGCATGCCGACCGCAAGGCTTGCGAGCCTCGCCGCGCGCCGCGCAGAGGGGCTGCTTTTCCGGACCATCACCTGCACCACCGACCGCCGCTCCAGCTTCCCACCGGTTTCGACCATGGGGGCGCGCGCAAGGCAAATAGCTTTTTGATTATTGGCTCGAGCAAATCATCGCCATCGACTGCAACACGCCGCTGGTATCGCCGGCGATCGGCTGCCTAACAGGCCTCGTCGCTTGATCCTTTATGCCGGATCGTTCCATGCCGATCGAGCACGCGGCGAAACAGCAGGTCCCACTGCTCGGCGATTGCGAGCCAGGATAGGGAGCGATCGCTTGCCCGCTGCAACGCTTGCTGAGATCGCCGCTGCAGATGGCTCGAACTGCCGTACAACCTGTCCAAGGCTGCCGCGAGCCCGCTCGTGTCGATGGTCCGGTAGCTGACGAACTCATGATTCCCGCGGGGCCTCGCGACGGTCTCGACAAGGTCGGCAACGCCCTCCCACAGCTCTTCATGAACGCTGTTCCGAGGCAGCACCTGCGCGGCGCCGGTCGCACCGTGCTCGAAGGCGACCAGGCCCCAGCCCTCGCCGATCGAGGAGTTCACGCCGACATCACACGCACGATAAATGACGTTCAGGCGATCGTCCGAAACGATCTCTATTCGGCCCGGCGCTCCGGTCCACAGCAGGCGATGATCGATGCCGAGCCGGCGAGCGATCGGCAGCAGATCACAGCCGGTTTCGTGGATGTTCATGTGCAGGTAGAGCTTGACCGAGTCGGGCTTGTTGTTGGCAAATTTCGCAAACGCTTCGAGCGTCAGGTCGACGCGCTTTCGTGGATTGTTCTGATTGGCATTCAGTACGATGAAGCTGCCCTCGAGCTCGGGCCGATCGGAGAAGAGCACGCGGCGCGCGTCCCTGCGCACGCTCCCGAGATCGAGTGGCTGATCGCCCCGGCACGCACCGGGATGGAACCTGGTGAGGTCGACGCCGTGCGGAATCACGTCGACAGGCGGAAAGACATCGCCCCCGGCGATCCGCGCCGCAGCCTCCCGGACGACCCGGCGGGCGAAATTCGTGAACACGACCAACTGATCGAGGCGGCGCAGGCCGGCGATATATCGCGGCTCGGCATCGTCGCCGTCGATGGGGCAGTACAGGATGGTCTGTAGGCCGGGAAAGCGCTCCTTGAGCAGTCCGGCATAGACGAAATACAGCCAGGCATCGAACACGATCAGCAAGAGATCCGGCCGAAGCCGTTCGATCACCTCGGCCAAAGATCGAGCGCCGTACGCGTCGCCGGGGTTCTGATTGGCGTGGAGCGGCCAGGGATGATGGCCGCCCCGATCACCGTGCCCGATGACGAACTGATGAATGTCATAGCGTTCTCGAAGCGGACCGAGCATGCTTTCCGCGACCCGGGCGTAGCTTCTGGGGCGAGCAGCCGGCGCCACGACGAGAAGGCGGGTTTTCCAACTCATCGTGGCAACTGGTCCGTCATGGCTCGAGATCGGCGTCGGGCGTTCGGTCCGATGTTGCGTCCCGACCTCAGCTCAGGCGACCCGGGCTTTGCTCTCGAGCTTCGCATCCCGCATCGCCAACGACTGCGGCGCGCTGATCCGCTGAACATTGACGCCATCGAGCCGCACCACCACCTGCGCGGACAGTGGTCCGCCCTCCAGCGGAGCTAGCTGCAAGTTCTCGACGCCCATCCCGACGCCACTCGTGGTGCCGCCGACGAAGATGTAGGTGCAGTCCTGGCTGGAGATGCTGCCCGGGTTTTGCGCACCGTCGATCCAGGACTGGAGCACCCGTCCCGCTCCGGTGGCGCGCAGGAAGCCGTAGAATTCCTCAGTCGGCGGCGCCTGAAAGAACCAGTTGAATGATGCAAGAACGATCACGAAGCCCGGCTGGACGTATTCTCCCGCCTGGATATCCTGCAACATCTGGTCGAAGATGGCGCCGTAGGGGACCTGATCCTGTCTCTGATACAGGTCTATGCTGTAGTACTTGTTGAGATAGACCTCGTAATCGTCATCCTGGAACTTGAGGACAGCGAGCTGAAATCCGAAATTGTGATCCGGGGGCACATCGGGCTTAATCGTTGTGCCGCCCAGGATCACGACGGGCAGATGGCTCGCCCGCGGCGGCTCGGGATTGAATGGAATCACGGCGGCGCGAGCTTCCACGAACAGCACCCGCTCTGAAAGGTATGCCTTCATGGCGCCGTCGATGGCGCGGGCCTTGTCTGCCGGGAGAAGCGCACTCAGCGGCCGGAGGTCGAAATCGATGGTGGCCGGGTTGGTCTTGATGCCCTCGACCCACGCCTTGAAGATGTCACTCCGATTGTCGCCATATTCGGGGGCCGCGAGCAGAACGCCGTCCGGCGAGCCGCCGATCACCTCGACATGCACAACGCGATTGTCGGCCCAGGACTTCGTGAGCTGCGACCATTCAGTCTTGGCAGCCGCCTTTCCGCTGACCAGCACGGCGTTGTATTCGAGCGTAAGATCGGCCTCGATCTTCTGATCGTCGGACAGATAGGACTTGCTGACTGCGACGTAGTAGTAAAGTCGTCCGCCGACGCGGGCGCGCGATACATAGTGGGTGCCGTATTTGTCAAAAAACCGGAAGAAGGCGGCACGGTTCTCGCGCGAATACATCGCAGGCAGCGCGTTGATCGCCTGCTGAACTTCGGGCGTCAACTGTGCCAGGGACTGAGCCTCCAGTGTCAGTTGCCAGGCCACATTGTCGACCTCGTACAGCGCGTATTTGAACGACGAATCGCGCTCGACGCTGTTCTGATAGGCCGCATTGAAGGCGCCACTGAACGCGCCGAACTCCGTGACGTAGCTGGCCTCCAGGCCGGCCTTCGCCGCGAAGAACTCCTGCACTTGCGTACGGGTGTCGAAGACCTGACTTTCCGCGCCGCTCCTTTCGAGGACCGTTACGGATACGTTGTCCGGCAGGCCATACTGTTTGTTCGTGACGGGATCGGTCCAAGTCGAGCCGCCTTGCATCTGGAACAGCTGCGACTTTACCGACGTGTCGGAATAGGGGCCGAAGATGTTGAAGCCCCAGCCCAAGTCGCTCGCGCCCGGAATCTTGTTCATTGCCGTACTCCTGTTGATCGTGATGTGGCTTCGTCCGCCGCTTGCCTTGTCGCTCGTCTCGGATTCTCGCGACATGGTCCTCATGTTTTCCTGAAATCGCAGGGGGTGCTGGACACCCAGCTCGCGCCGCCGTTGTACGAGCACCGCCAATCGAAAAGGACGACCCGCCGTCCGCTTGCATCGGTAGCCGTAATCGTGAAGTCACTTTCAAGCGGAGGCTGCTTCGTGCATTTGCAACTGAAGACGGTCACGGTGGTGCCCTCGGCGTTGCCGTGTCCGGTGCCCTGCCTCAGGAACGGCGGAACGCCAGCGCGTTCGACGAGTACATCGGTGTAACGGAATTCAGCCACTGAACACCTCCTGACCATGTCAGTCACGCTTGGCAGTCGTGGGCAGCATGCCGATCAGGTCCCGCACATCGGTGTGCGGTGTCTGGATACGCGCTGCCATTTTGGGACGTTGGATTGTTTGGGACGTTGTGTTGTGCAACCGCAGAGATTGTAATTTATATATGATGCACGTCAACGCTCTTGCTCGACACAATGAATTGATCCGCGCGTCGACTGACGGATGTCGCTGCTGACGATTGCGATTCGCGTTGATCCCGTCCATGCAGCACCGAGCATGCCCCGGCGGGCACGCTGCGTTTGTCTGTCTCGCCATGCGTGAGACAAAATGCCAATCCGGCAACCACTTGCATTGAAGAATCGCGTTGCACACGCGCGCCGGCGATCGGCCGCAGGATTGTGTCAGCGGCCGGCAGTCCAGCGGGACGTCGGAGGTATTCGCCGATTACTCGCCGCGAATCCGAGCAACCGCGTGAAGATCATCTTCACCGTGAAAGAGTTCGGGCGCTTCGTGAAGCCAGGCGCCGCAGCATCACGTCGATGATTTCAGAGCCCGTGAGGCGCACAAAAGTCGGCAGCGGCCAAATCGCCGATCGAAGGTTGTGCCAATATGACCGAAAAGCTTCGACTCCGGCTCCTGCAGCGTCTGCGGCGGCGCCAGCGCGAAACGCACGGATCACGGCAAGGCACGGCAGCGGGCATTCAGCACAGGATCCGGCTTCCAATGCGCCTTGCTGCCACGACCTTGCTTCGCGGTGGTTTGCTACCGCTCTGCGTTGGCCGAGAGCTTGGGGCCGAAAATTGTGACACTGTTATGTGTGTCTTTAGAAGCCTTGTCGGGCGCAGCATCGGATGGCGGCGCGGCATCATCCGCGCAGGCTGGCTGCACGGCGGCGGCCAGCACGCCGATCGCGAGGCTTGCGGACCCAGCCGCGCACCCGCCGAAGTCCCAACCCGCTTCGGCTTTTGCCCGGCAGGCCGCCACTCAGGCGCGATCGCCCAATGTTGCGGCGACCTTCGTCGGTTCGTCCGTTTCCTTCCAGGCAACCAGCAACACCACAAAGACCAGTCCGGTGAGAGCGGTGCTCAGCGGCAGTCCGAGCATGTGACGGCCGGCCAGATAGTCGCCGACCGACGTGCCGGCGGCTCTGATCATGGCCACCGTGATCCAGTACAACGGCAGCAGCAGGAGCCGCCCATCTCTTCCGATCACGAACAGCAATGCGACCATCGAGGAGAGCAATATCGCCGCGCTGGCGTCGCCGAGCTTCAGATTGTGCGAGCAGTAGTCGCCGATCACGGTCCCGAGCGTACCCGCGAGGAACATGCTGACCCAGTAGCCCGGATCGGCGCGAAGCACCCTGTCCGACTTGTCGCGTCGACGCCTCCATACGAACCGCCAGCTCGACCAGACGGCGGCCGCCAGAAGAACGGCCAGAGCGGCCATGACCCAGACGCGCGGCAATTTGAGATCGCCCGCCAGGAAGTCCGCGGAATTGGTCGCGGCCGTCCGGATGATGATGATCGCCGACCAGTAGTAGGCCTGATGCCGCATCTGGTCGAAGCGCTCGGCCATGATGACGAGGACGATCGCGATGGCGAGGAACGGCAACCCGCCGAGATGGCCGAGGCCGAGATCATGGGCGAAGAAATCACCCATATTGGCGCCGAAGATGCTGGCCATGCAGAGCGCAGTCCAATAGTGCAGCCCGAGGGAGGGCAGGTGAATCGGTTTCATGATGTCGTCCTGTTAGACCCGCGTTACTTCGGGAGCCCTGCTCGTTTCGATGCCGTCATCCGTGCGGACGTCCTTCGCCTGCCTCTGGTCCGCTCCTCGACCGCGTTTTGAGTGCCGTTTGGCGCTCCGGTCGCGCGTCTCAGCCGGATGAGGTTGTCGAGCGAAGCGAGCGCGGCGTCCGGACGAGCCGCGGCAAGCGAAAGCATCAGGGCTTCCAGTCCGACGAGAGTCGCGCCGTGCAGCGCGAGCCGGCCCGGGCGACCGCGAGGAATCGCCAGATGCGCATCCGCCAAGCGCGAGAGCGGGGCGTCGTCCGCTTCGGTGATCAGGACCGTCCTGAGATCAAGCGCTCTTGCTTCGGCGAACACGGCCTTCACCTCGCGATAGAGCCGGCCGTAGGCGAGGATCAGCAAAACGTCGCCGGAGCGAAGGTCCAGCAATTGATCGGCGAGCATCGAGCCGGTTGCGTTCAACGTTCGGGTGCGTCGGCCGCTGCGCGCCAACAGCATCGAGACGTAGATCGCCAGCGCCGAGGACGGTCCGATGCCGAACACGCAGATGCGGTCGGCGGCATCGAGCAGTGGAACCGCGGCGGCGATCTGGGCGCGGCCCTTCGCCGAGCGCAGCCGCGCGAGGCCGTCGGCATGCGCCGAAAGAATTTCGTCCAGCGCTGCGCCGGCGGTCTTGTCGAGATCGATCAGGCTGCGCCGCATGTCGTCGGCCGGCGTCGAGCTCACGCCCGATTTCAGGATCTCCGCCTTCAGGGCGGCGAGGCTCCGAAAGCCCAGGCTCTGGATCGTGCGCAGCACGGTCGCGTCCGAGGTGCCGATCCTGGCGCCGAGCGCAGCTGCCGAGCTCGCCAGAACCACCTGCCGGTTCTCATCGATGAACCTGGCGACCCGCAGTCCCGTGGCGGCAAGCTGCGGCCTGGCTTGCACGAGCCTGCGATCGAGCTCGCTCGGCATGGCCTCGGTTCCCGCCCTCGACGTCATCAGTCGCGCCCGTAGCAAATTGAACACATTTGGGATTGATGTAGCATTACCTACAGCGGCGCAAGTCAAAAGGATGGGCACATGCGTGGCGCAGATCGGCCGCTTCTTGCGATAGCGGCCGCCGTGATCCTGGCGTTGCATGCGCGGCCTGTCGCAGCCGGGCCGCCCTTCGTCTCTGATGATCCGGAGCCGACCGACACCGGGCATTTCGAGATCTACACGTTCAACAACGGGACCAACACGCGCGCCGGCACGACCGGAGAGTCCGGGATCGATTTCAACTACGGCGCGGCGCAGGACCTCCAGCTCACGGCCACGCTCCCGGCCGGCTACGACGACACTCTCGGTGGCGGGACACGCGTGGGGCCCGGCAACGTCGAACTGGCCGCCAAGTACCGCTTCCTGCATCAGGACACGTTCGGCCTCGACGTCAGCGTGTTTCCGCGGGTGTTCCTGCCGAGCGGGTCCGCCACCATCGGCGACAACCACGTATCACTGCTGCTGCCGGTCTGGGTGCAGAAGGATTTCGGCAAGCAATGGTCCGCTTTCGGCGGTGGCGGCTGCACCTTCAACGAGGTCCCCGCCGCGAATTTCTGCCAGGCCGGCGCCGTGGTGACCTATCAGCTGCTGCCGAAGCTTCAGATCGGGGGAGAGCTGCTCCATCAGACCGCGGATTCCAGGGGAACGCCGGCTTCGACCAGCGTCGGCGTCGGCTGGCGCTACGATGTGACCGACCACTATCACCTGCTCGGCTACGTCAGGCGGGGCATCGAGAACGCCGACGAGACCGATCGATATTCGTGGTACGCATCCGTGCTCTTCACCTTCTGAGCGAAGCATGACGGAGGGAAGGTCTGCGCGAGTGATTGCCGCTACGATCTATGGATCGAGCTCGGTGTCCCAGTAGAGATAGTCGAGCCAGCTTTCGTGCAGATAATTCGGCGGGAACAGCCGGCCGTTGCGGTGGAGCTGGTGCACCGTAGGCGCGTAGGGCGTCTGCTTCGGAAACATCCTGGCTTGCTGCGGCGTCAGATTGCCCTTGCGCAGATTGCAGGGCGAGCAGGCGGCGACGACGTTCTCCCAGGTGGTCTGGCCACCCTTGCTGCGCGGAATGATGTGATCGAAGGTGAGGTCGTCATCCGCCGAGCAGTATTGGCAGATAAAGCGGTCGCGGAGGAAGACGTTGAACCGGGTGAAGGCGGGGTGGGTGGTCGGCTTGACGAAGGACTTTAAGGATACGACGCTGGGCAACTGGATTTCGAAGGACGGACTTCGTACCGCCCTGTCGTAATATTCGACGATGTTCACGCGATCGAGAAACACCGCCTTGATCGCGTCCTGCCAGGACCAGAGCGACAGCGGGTAATAACTCAGCGGCCGGAAGTCCGCATTCAGCACCAGCACCGGCCAACCGCCTTGCGAGACATGTGCGTTCAAATAACGCTCCTGACTCCCATTAGCTGCGAAGCAGCATGCACTCACATACTACAGGCAGCGTGACGGGATTGTGAAGAGCCCTGAACAGCTTATCCGCCCTGCGCTCGCCACGTTCCTGCCCCGATTGCCTCTCCCCCGTCAGGCCCGCTAAAGGGGGCCACAAGGCCTTTTCCCGGCCATGGACGGACTGCTGCCGATGACCACCACGTCCCGCTATCTCGAGGCGCCGCGCCGGTTGCGCGCTTTCGTGCGCGCGCACGAAACCAGCCTCGTGCTGCTGGCGCTGCTGATTGGAACCATCGGCGGCGTGGTCGTGCTTGCGATGAGCGTGGCGGTCGCCGGCCTTCACGCCTTGTTGTTCAACATCGGCATCCAGGAACGGCTGTCGGCCCAGCCCAGCATCGATTCGCTGCGGGCGCTGCTGGTCCCGACTCTGGGCGGCCTGCTGCTCGGGCTCGCCTTTCTCGTGCTGGCGCGCTGGCGGCCGGCGCGCGAGGTCGACCCGATCGAGGCCAACGCGCTCTATGGCGGGCGGATGTCGTTCCGCGGCAGCGTGATCGTGGCGCTGCAGACGGTCTGGTCCAGCGGCGTGGGCGCCTCGGTCGGACTGGAGGCCGGCTACACCCAGCTGTCGAGCGGGCTCGCCGCCTCGATCAGCCGCGCATTCCACATGCGCCGCAACGACCAGCGGATCATGGTCGGCTGCGGCGCGGCGGCGGCGATCGCGGGTGCGTTCGGGGCGCCGCTCGCGGGCGCGTTTTACGCTTTCGAACTTGTGATCGGTGGCTATACGCCGGCCAGCCTGACGCCGGTCGGGGTCGCCGCGGTCGCGGGCTATTTCGTCACCCACGGATTCGCCGAGCTGCGGCTCGGCATCGCGGTCGGCGCGGTCGGCGATGTGCTCGGCCGCGACCTGGCCATTGCGGCCCTGCTCGGGCTGCTCGCGGCGCTGACCGGCATTACGATCATGCGCGGCGTCACGCTGTGCGAGGCGGTGCTGACCAGGATCAAGCTGTGGCCGCCGCTGCGTCCGGCCCTCGGCGGGCTCGCCGTCGGAGGGCTGGCGTTGCTGACGCCGCAGGTGATGTCGTCCGGGCACGGCGCGCTGCATTTTGCCAGTATCGTGTCGATGCCGCTTGGCTTCATCGCCGGCGTGTTCGCACTGAAGGCGCTGGCCTCGATCATCTCGCTCGGAAGCGGGTTCCGCGGCGGCCTGTTTTTTGCCACGCTGTTCATGGGCGCGCTCGGCGGCCGCTTGTTCGCGGCCGGCGTCGACATCGTGTGGCCGGGGCTGAACCTCGATCCCAACGCCTATTCCGTCATCGGCATGAGCGCGCTGTCGGCCTCTGTCATCGGCGGCCCGCTGACGATGTCGTTCATCGCGCTTGAATCGACCGGCAATCTCTGGCTTTCCACCGCGGTGCTGGCCGCCGTCATCATCTCGACCATGATCACGCGCGAGCTGTTCGGCTATTCGTTCGCGACCTGGCGGCTGCATCTGCGCGGCGAGACCATCCGCAGTGCCGCCGATGTCGGCTGGATCCGCGATCTCACCGTCGCCAAGATGATGCGGCCGGACATGACGACGGTGGATGCCGCGATGCCGATCGAGGCGTTCCGCGAGAAATTCCCGCCGGGCTCGAAGACGCAGGTCGTCGCGGTCGACGGCCACGGCTGCTATGCGGGACTGGCGCTGGTCGCGGATGCGCACGCGCCGGATCTCGAGGTCGACAAGGGCTTGGTGGCGTCGATCCTGCGCCATGCCGATGTGGTGCTGCATCCCGTCATGAACATCCAGGAGGCGATCGCGGTGTTCGACGCCGCCGAAGCGGAATCGCTTGCGGTGGTCGAGGGCGATGGCGACCGGCGACCGATCGGCCTGCTGACCGAAGCCCATGCGATGCGGCGCTACGCGGAAGAATCCGAGCAACGCCGCCGCGAGGTGAGCGGGGAGCTTTGATTTCGGCTGCGCGAGCCGGGTGGCTTGCTGCCACGCGCGAGCCCTCCGACCCGTCATCCTGAGGAGCCGCGAAGCGGCGCGGTGTTCGCCGGTGCCGAGGATGGTGGACATTTGTCCGTCCTCTCCCTTCTCGTCATTCCGGGATGCGCGTAGCGCAGGCCCGGAATCCATTCATCTACGATGTTGGCGGCCTGATGGATTCCGGGCTCGTGCTGCGCGCGCCCCGGAATGACGACGTTTGTTACCCGAGCCTCGCCACCGGCCCGACATCCCGCGGCAACAGCCCCGCCTCGATCGCCTTGATCTGCAGCGCGAGATATTGCGAGTTGATGCGGCATTGCGCGAGGCTGCCGGCGATGAACCAGAGGCCTGGTTGCGGCGTGCGGGTGTACATGTTGCGCAGCTCCTGGCCGTCGCCAAAGCCCCAGATCGGGCCGACCCGCGCGGCGATGGCCTCGCCGAACAGTCTCTTCACCAGCTCCTCCTGCGGCCGGTAGCCGGTTGCGAGCACGATCAGATCGGCCGCGATTGTCTCGCCGCTCTTCAGCCGCGCGCCCTCAGCCACGAAGGTGTCGATGTCCGCGAACTGCTTCAGCTTGATCGCACCATCAGCGACCAGGTCCGAGCAGCCGACGTTGAAGTAATAGCCGCCGCCGCGGGTCAGGTACTTGAATTGCCAGCCGGTGCCGCCGTCGCCGAAATCGAGCCGGAAGCCGGCGCGCTTGAGCCCGTCGAGCAGCTCTTTGTCGAGCTCCTTCGATTGCTCCGTGATCAGCACATGGCTGCGCCTGGCGAGCGCGAGCGGCATCGAGGTTGCGATCAGATCATTGTCCTCGAGCGTGCCCTCATTGTAGGCAGCGTAAGCGAGTTGCGCCGAGGGTTCGATATTGGTGACCAGCGTCGAGGAACGCTGCACCAGCGTCACCGCGGCGCCGGAGGAATGCAGATCCTGCGCGATGTCGTGTCCGCTGTTGCCGGTGCCGATCACGAGTGCGCGCTTGCCCTGCCAGTCCTCGCCGTCCTCGTAGCCGCTGGAATGCACGACCTTGCCGGCGAAATTCTTCAAGCCCGCGATGTCGGGCCGGTTCGGAATGCCGCTGACGCCGGTCGCCATCACGACATGGCGCGGCTGCATCCTGCGCGTGGTGCCGTCGGCGCGGCGCAGCTCGACGGTCCAGCGCCCCTGCGCCTCGTCATAGCTGCCATCAGCGAATTCCGTGCCGGTCCAGATATTCAGCTCCATGGCGTCGACGTAAGCTTCGAACCAGTTGGCGAGCTTGTCCTTCGGGATATAGACCGGCCAGTTCGGCGGAAATGGCATGTAGGGCAGGTGATTGACCTGCACCTGGTTGTGCAGGGTCAGCGCGTGGTAGCGCTTGCGCCAGTTGTCGCCCACCCGCGCCTCGCGATCGACGATCAGCGTGTCGATGTTCAGCTGCTTCAGACGGGCTGCGATCGCAAGCCCCGCCTGGCCGCCGCCGACCACGAGCACATCAGGATCGCGGTCGGAATAATCGACCGCGGCCTTGCGCTGGTCGAGCCAGTTGGGGCCGCGGAAGTCGCGGGAATAGGCTTGTCCGCGCGGCCGCGTGTGGCCTTGCTGCTCCTCGAAACCCTTCAGCTCCTCGAGCGCGGTGAGCAGCGTCCAGGCCTTCAGCGTGTTGCCGTCCGCGGCGTCGGGGATCAGCCGCACGATGCCGTGGCCGCGGCCGACGGATGTCTCGAATTTGAAGATCGCCTCGATCGCATCAGTGCCGGCGCGCACCACCCGCCGCGGCGCCGCGCGATTGGCGTCGATGCGGAAATTGTACGGCGCGCTGCGCTCGGCATGCGCGGGCAGTTCTTCGAGGATCGCAAACGCCCGGTTGACGGTCTGGATGTTCCAGCTCAGCGCCAGCACGTCGCGCCAGTGGCTGTCGGGATGGAACAGCGGCTTGAGCAGCACATCGTCGGGGCCGGCGAGTGCGTCCTCGAACTGCACAAGCCAATTGTCCGCGGCAACCGAAATATCGTCCGTCTTGTCGAGCATCGGGCGTTTCTCGTCGTCGGCCGCCTTTGTTTCTTCCTGGCGGCATTCACGTGCCCAAAGCCTATACCGATCCAAGGGCTCGCCGAAAGCCCGAGACGAGATGCCTTCTATTCGAAGAGCGACAGGATCAAGCCTTGATCCGGCGGCACGCGGCCCTGCAGGGTCTCGAGATAGGCCTCGCGCACCGCCGCCGGCCCGCGCCGCTCGACAACGTCGAGCCAATCGGGCAGATGCGGCGCCAATTCCGCCCAGGCCGCGCCAAAGCGCTGGTCGATGCCGCCCGGTCCCCATTCCTTGGCGCGCTTGCGGATCTGGTCCGGTGCGAAGAACCACACCGGCTTGGCGCCTGGAAGCGTGGGTTCGTCCGTGTCGGTCGCACGGTGGGTCAGTCCGATCCGGCCGGAATATTTCATCTGCGCGCCGAAGTGGCGATGCAGCGTCTCGCGCAGCGCGCTGTTGCCGGCCATGTCGACATAGGCGACCGGCTTTGCATCAGGCATCGCGGTGACGCGGTCATAGGTCACGACCTCGTCGTAGCAGCCGAGCGAATTGACGAAGTCGACATTGCCCTTGGAGGTCAGCCCGATCACCCTTATGCCGAGCTGCTTGTGCAGGAGATGGGCGAGACCGAACGCGGTCTTGCTCGAGGCCGACGACAGGATCACGCTGCCGGCGCCGAAGAAGTCGTTCTCGGCGAGGAAATCATCGACCAGGAACGACAGCATGAACAGCGGCACCATCAGCGCCCGGTAATCGCCTTGCCGTCCGGCATAGGTCGGATCGCCGGAGACGCGGGCATAGGCGTTGTAGACCGGCGCGACCTCCTGACGGTGCGCGGCGGCATCGCGCAAGCCGCGCTTGCTGACGTCGGCCGCCTCGATGACGAGATGCGTCGCCATCGGGAAATAGCCGAACAGCGTCTCGCCGACGGCGACGTTGGGATGTTTCGAGGCGATCACCTCGCCAAAGCCCCACACCGGAATGATGCCGTAGCCTTGCGGCGCCGGAAACAGGTGCCAGTATTTCAGCTCGTCGCCGATCACGGCATAGGTGATGTTGTTGGCGGTCAGCGCGAACCGCGTGACCTTCACCAGCAGCGCCTCGGCCGGCGGCGCTGCCGCATCGGGCAGCTGCGTCTCGATCACCTTGCATTGTGGCAGATCGTTGCGGATGACGATGAAGTCGGTGGAGTTCATGTCTGCGACCCCGGCTGGTTGCGTGCGTGATCCTTGCCTCGCCTCCGCCGTCTTCGCAACAGCAACAAAGTTTGAAACGCTGTTCGCCTTGGCTCCTGTTTGTCTTGGCTCCAGCGTCACTGTGTCGCGCGGAGCTGTCCGTCGCGGTAGAGATCGCGCAGCTTGCGCTTGAAGATCTTGCCGGTGGCCTCGCGCGGCAGCGCATCCATGAAGCGGATGTCCTTCGGCACCTTGAAATTGGCGAGCTTGCCGCGCAGGAAATCCTGCACGGCGGCGACCGACAGCGCAGCTCCCGCCTCAGGCTCGACGCAGGCGAACAGCCGCTCGCCATATTCGTCGTCGGGAACGCCGAACACCGCGCAGTCGCGCACGCCGGCCATGCCGATCAGCGTGTTCTCGATCTCGGCGGGATAGATGTTGACGCCGCCCGAGATCACCATGTCGCGCTTGCGGTCGCAGAGGAACAGATAGCCATCGGCGTCGAGATAGCCGACGTCGCCGACGCTGACGAGGCCGTCGCGGTCGGCCTCGGCGCGCGCCTTGGCGTTGCCGTGATAGTCGAAGTCCGACACCGCGGTCTGGCGCATGAAGATCTCGCCGGGCTCGCCGACGTCGCACAGCGTGCCGTCCGGCCGGAACACCTTGACGATGCCGCCCTCGATGGCGCGGCCGACGGTGCCGGGCTTCGCCAGCGCTTCCGCCGCCGTATGCCAGACCGGGACGCCGGTCTCGGTGGCACCGAGATATTCGTTGATCACCAGTCCCCACCAGTCGATCATCCCGCGCTTGACCTCGACCGGGCAGGGCGCCGCGCCATGCACGATGAAGCGCAGCGACGACAGGTCGTAGCGGCGACGCGTCTCCTCCGGCAGCCGCAGCAGCCGTACGAACATGGTCGGCACCATGTGCATGTGGGTGACGCGGTGGCGCTCGGTCAGTTGCAGCAGGTCCTCGGGATCGAAGCGCGGCTCCAGCACGATGGTGCAGCCGCAGCGGAACGCGAACATCCCGTAGGAGTGCGGGGCCGAATGGTACATCGGCCCGTTCATCAGGATTACCTGGTCGTCGTCAGGCTTGATGCCGAAGGTGAGGGTGCCGATCCGCGCGGCGGCCAATTGCTGCTCCGGCGGCATCGGTTTGCGCCGCACGCCCTTCGGCAGCCCCGTGGTGCCCGACGTGTAGAACATCGCCGTCGCGCCGATCGGGGCTTCGGTCAGCGGCGGGTGCCGATCGCGCCAAACGTCCCAGTCGGTCATGCCGTCTGGCACGCGGGCAAGTTCGGGCGTCACGCCATAGGCGGCTGCGATCTCCGGTGGCGTGGTCACGACCAGCAGATTGATCCCGGACGGCAGGCCGCCCTGGACCTGCGGCAATAGATCGGCGTGGCAGACCAGCGTGTCGGCGCCGGAATCGGTGAGGATGTAGGCAACCTCGTCGGCCTTCAAATGCCAGTTGATCGGCACAACGGGGCTGCCGAGCGCGGCGGATGCCGCGGCCACCTCGAACAGCGCGAAATCATTGCGCAGCATCATGGCGACCGGCTTGCCGTCCGCAACCCCGAGCGCACGGAAGCCGTTGGCCGCCCGCGCGATGCGCGCGTGAATGTCAGCATAGCTGATGCGTCGCTCGCCGCTGATGATCATGGTGCCTCTCGTCCCTGTGTCGTTTCTGGTCTCAGATTACACCGCTTTCGGCCGCCGCCGCTCACTTTGTCGTCGCAAACGCGATGATCGGCGACCAGATCGCGTCCGGCATCTCCTTGTAGATCGCGTTGTGATCAAACCCGTCGATCACGTTGGAGGTTTTCGCTCCCTCCTTGGCATCATAGACCCGTTGGCCGAGATCGAAGGGGATCGTCTTGTCCGACCGGCTGTGCACCCAGAGCAGGGGGATCGACACGCCGCGCGCGGCTTCGACGTTGTTCCAGACGTCCGGGAGCTTGAGCATGGCCTGCTCGGGCGCGCCGCCGCGGATCGCGATGTCACGCAGCGACGAGAATGGGCTGGCGGCGATGACGCAGTCCGGTTTGGTGGCCCCGTGCGTTGCCGCGTACAGCATCGGCCCGCCGCCGAGCGAGTGGCTGAGCAGGCAACGGCGTCCGGTGGCGGGAAACAGCTTCAGGAACGCGTCGAGCACCGCGACGCCGTCCTCGTTCATGTTGTCGATGGTGCCCGGAGGACTGCTCCTGCCGTGCCCGGAATAATCGAACACCAGCGAGGAGACGCATTTGCCGTGGAGATATTTCTGCACCGCGATCCAGTCGGCAACGGTTTCGCCGCGGCCGTGAAAGATCAGGAGCGCCAGCGCAGGCTTGCAGGAAGCATCGGCCCGCACCAGGAAGCCGTCGAGCTTGCGATCGCCGCTTGCGATCGCGACGCGCTCGAAGGGCAGGCCGACGTCCGCGGGCGTCGCCTGCGACAATTCGCCCGGGTTGAGCGTGCCTTTCTCAAAACTGCTCCACGGGCCGTCACCGGCCAACGCCATGGTGGACATCGTTCCGAGCACGACCAAAAGAACCAACGCCGACAGCGAATGCCTCATCCCGTCCTCCCTGAGTGGCTGTGAATTTATGACTCTCTATGACGCAACTCGTCGTCGTCCCGACTTTCGCCGGGACGACGAGGGGAGAGAGTCGCGCCTTCCTCGTTACCCTGAGAAGCTTCGCGATCGCCGATCAGGCGCTGAGCCGCGTCGCGAAACTGTCGCGCGCTTCCGCAAGCTCGGCCTTGAGCCGCTCGACCAGTTCTGCGACCGGCGGCGTGTCGGTGATCTGGCCGATGCCCTGGCCCGAGCCCCAGATGTCGCGCCAGGCCTTGGCCTTGGTGTTGCCGCCGGAGCCGAAGTTCATCTTGGTCTTGTCGGCGACCGGCAGATTATCGGGATCGAGCCCGGCGGCGGCGATCGACGGCCCAAGATAATTGCCGTGTACGCCGGTGAACAGATTCGAATAGACGATGTCGTGCGCAGCGTGCTCGGTCAGCGCCTGCTTGTACCTGAGGTCGGCATTGGCCTCTGCGGTCGCGATGAAGCGGGTGCCGATATAGGCGAGGTCGGCGCCGAGCGCGAGCGCGGACGCAATGCTCCAGCCGTCGGAGATCGCGCCCGAGAGCAGGATGGTGCCCTTGAACCATTGCTTGACCTCGCGCACCAGCGCGAACGGTGACAGCGTGCCGGCATGGCCGCCCGCGCCGGCGCAAACCAAGATCAGCCCGTCGACGCCCTGCTCGGCGGCCTTGCGCGCGTGCTTGACGTTGATGACGTCGTGGAACACCACGCCGCCATAGGAATGCGCGGCCTCGACGATCTCGGACGGCGGCCGCAGCGAGGTGATGATGACGGGAACCTTGTGCTTCACGCAGGTTTCCATGTCGTGCATCAGCCGGTCGTTGGAGGCGTGGCAGATCTGGTTGACCGCGTAGGGTGCCACCTTTTTCTCGGGATGCAGCGCCTGGTATTCGCCGAGCTCGTTCTCGATCCGCGTCAGCCACTCGTCGAGCTTTGCGACCGGGCGGGCGTTCAGCGCCGGGAACGAGCCGACGATGCCGGCCTTGCACTGCGCGATCACGAGCTCGGGCCCCGACACGATGAACAGCGGCGAGCCGACGACCGGCAGTTCGAGCTTGTTGGCGAGTGACGCGGGCAGCGGCATCTTTCGGGTCCTCCATGCGCGCGCCGGCCGGCTGGCGGCCGGAGCAGGATCGCGTGTTGTTGTGGTGTTTGGAGCGATGGCTCTCTTGCGGCGGCAATATAAGGCTGGACGGCCCTCGTTTGATGTTCAATATTGAACAGCAGATAAGCCAGAAATGAACACAGGGGACGCGCATGGACTGGGATCTCTGCAAGACCTTCGTCGCGGTGGCGGAGACGCGGAGCCTCGCCGGCGCCGCGCGGCGGCTGCGCATCAGCCATCCGACCGTCGGCCGCAACGTCGCGGCGCTGGAGCAGCAGCTCGGCACCCGCCTGTTCGCCCGCTCCAATGACGGGCTGTCGCTGACTTCGCACGGCCGCAAGTTCCGCGAGCACGCCGAGGCAATGGCCGCGGCCGCGTTGCGCGCGGAAGCCGCGGCGTCGGCGACGGGAGCGCAGGCCCGCGGCGTCGTGAAGCTGTCGATCGGCGCGACCTTGGCGTCGCACTGGCTGATGCCGCAGCTCGGGCCGTTCCTGCGCGATCACGCCAACATCCAGCTCGAGATCATCACCCATCCGTTTCCGGCGAGCGTGCGCCGCCGCGAGGCCGACGTGGTGCTGCGGCCGGTCGATGCGGGCGACGAGAACCTGATCGGGCGAAAGATCGGGCGGTTAGGGGCCGGCTTCTACGCCTCGCGCGACTATGCGGCCGGGCGCAGGCTTCCCGAACGCTCCGACGAGTGGAAGGGCCACAGCGTGATCGGCTTTGCCGACCAGGCCTCGAATGCGCATCTGGCGCGGTGGAGCGATTTCATCACCCGGCAGGGCACGATGGTGATGCGTTGCTCCTCGCAGGGCGACATGCTGGCGGCGGCGCGCGCCGGCCTCGGGGTTTCCGTGCTGTCCTGCCTGGTGGCGGCGCCCTATCCCGATCTGATCCGGGTCGCGCCGCAGAAGCTCTCCAGCCTGTCCGATCTCTGGCTGCTCGCGCATCCCGACCTGGTCGAGCTGCCCGCGGTGCGCGCCGTGCTCGGCTTCGTCACCGACTGCGCGCGGAAGGACCGGGTGCGGCTGCGCGGGTAACAGTGCAATCTTGATTCAGAATGGCCTGACTCGGTACCGTCAAGCCGGCTTGCAATGCCCGCTGTCCAAGGAAAACCGGAAGTGGCGTCGCGGAGGTGTCAGGTCTCGCTTTGACCCAGAGCTGACGTCGCGGGCATGCCCGGCCCCGCTTTGACTTCGCCAGAGCTCTATATAAAATACAATCTATAGACGAACGCCCGAAACGGTTTAAGTGGCAACTCCGTTCGACCCCAGCCTTTACCCTGCCAGCTACCAAACCTCCGTCTGGAAGGGCGGCCTAAAGGTGCTTGGGGGAATGACACTATTCGGGGCTTATATCATCGCGCATACGGACGTACTCTATCTCGGAGTTGCGCCTTTCACCCTCCTTTGTGCGCTCTTCCTTCTTCTAGTGCTTATAAATGTTACCTTTGCGAAAGTGACGTTGTATCCCGATCACATCGAGCGCGTCACCCTGTTCGGCACAAAAACCATGCTCCGCGCGAATATAGTCAAGCTGGAGCGACGCCGCAGGTTATTTTTCAATAGCCTGTATCTAGTTTCCCAGAAAGGTCCATTCGAAGGCGTCCTGCTACCGAGCGGCATCAAACCGGATGCAGCATGGGACGCTTGGATGCCAGTCGTGCAGGATGACTAGACGAGACTAGCGGGGGACGAGTTGCCTCACAAAAAGGACCGTGAAATTCTCATCGCAGCTATCGAGCGCGCAGACGATGCTTTCAAGAAAATCGATCCGACGCCGTCGTTTTTGAGCTCGACGCCGAAAGGCATTCTTGACGACCTGGCCTTGGCCATTGATCGCTGCGAAGTCTATATGGCCGTGGCAGGCAACATCCTGTTCAATGGCTCCTCGGCGCCGATCATAACGTCGTCGCTCTTGGCGCCGAGATTTTTTGGCAAGCGAAATCACTGGGACGGAACGAAGTGGGTCGAGGATTTGCCGTTTGCGGCCGACTGGCTCATCCGTCTCCTGACCACGCAAAAAGCGAAAGCACACCTTCGGGTCGCGATCTGGGGCCTCTCCGTCAAAGAAGAGGTCAAGATATCGGATGAGATGCGAGTGCTGCCGTTTAGCGCGCTGCCAGATACGTTCAATAGGACCCGCATTCTGGACCGGGCCAAAGATCACGCGGGACAAGACCTGTGGCTCTCTCCGACGCATTACGGCGTCCCGGGAGCCGCGTTCGAACTGACGATCCCCGATCTGTCGTTCATAAGCGAATACGGCTATTGCTTCGGACAGGTCTACGACCGGCAGATGATCTCTAAGGAATTTTCGAGCTTCATCCAGGCAACGACTTCCGGTCACCCATTGGCGCTGTGTAGCTGGGTCGATTACGAGAACCGCGAGCTTGAGTTCTCGGAGTGGGAAAAGTGGCCCGAGTGGATACTTCCCGAGATCATGCCACGCATCCACGCGGCGGTGCCTGTCGACGCCCAGAGGATCAAGCTAGACTGGGAAACATACAGCAAGCTTCCTGGCGACACACGGTCGAGCCTCGCGCGCTCTATTGACCGGTTCGTGCTCAGCAAGTGCCGCCATCACTTTGTAGACCGGGTGCTCGATCTTGCACTCGCGTTCGAAATCGCCGTAGGCGGCGGGAGGAGCGATAATGCTCCCGCGAGCTGGAAGGTCGCGGTCCGGTCCAGTCAAATGATCGGCGGTGCTCTCGGGATTCGGCAGGCGCTTCGCGGGAAGCTAAATCATATGTACAACCTCAGAAGCAGGGCTACGCATGGCGGCAGCATGAATTCGAGAGACTTCGCCGATCTTGAAGCAACCGTAAACGAATGCTCACAAATCTACGTTGCGCTGATCCAAAGCTTTCTGGCCTTGGGCGCAAAGCCGGACTGGCAGAAATTTGAGCTTGAACCTCGGACGGACCACTGACGGCCCCTTTGCTAAGGTTTCGGAGTAGTGTATCTGGCGTAACGCGCCAGCGCTTCGCTGGGTCGACCTAGTGGCCCGCCCGAGCTCTCAGCGATAGTGATAGTGGGCGAAGTCCGTTGTTGGCCCATAGCAGACCAACCGGGCCGATCTGATGACATCCGTTGATAGCGGCGGACCGGAAGTCGCCGGCAAGAGAAACGCATGTTTCGGCCAAACGACCCGGTAGCGCGAGGTCGCTCCCGCCCGGTCCCCGACCAAATCCCGGTCCTGCGAGCGCCCGATTCCTACTGTGCATGGGGTTGTTTTTCGACATTGTGGATCTAGGCGCCAGCTGCGCCGCCGAAGGGCGCTGCATCCCGTCTGGGACACGCGAACCGGATCTATTGCGCAAGCACACCTTCGCGGTTCTTGAGCACGCGATAGTACGCCCACCACAGATGCGCCGCGGCGCCGCGCAGCGGCCGCCAGGGCTCGGCGAGCGGCGCCATCTGCTTCGGCGTCGGCCGCTCCTTGAGGCCGAGGCCGACCTTGACCGCCTCCTGCACGGCGAGGTCGCCGGCCGGCCAGGCGTCGCCATGGCCGAGGCAGAACAGCAGATAGACATCGGCGGTCCACGGACCGATGCCGGGCAGCGCGGTCAGCGTGTTGTGCGCGGCGTCGGCCTCTTCATTGGCGAGCACGTCGAGGTTCAGCCGCTCCTCGGCGAGCTCGCGCGCGATGTGCTTCAGCGTCTTGATCTTGGCGGCGGACAGCCCGAGCCGGCCGAGCCGGTCGGCGCGGGCTTTCCGGATCGCGTCATGATGGAACGGATCGAACGCCGTGCTGACGCGGCCCCAGATCGCCGCCGCGCTCGCGGTCGAGAGCTGCTGGCCGCAGATGATCGCGGCCAGCCCGGCAAAGCCCGGCTCGCGCTGCCGGATCGCCGGCATGCCGGTCTCTTCAAGGATCGGGCGGAGCCGCCGGTCCTGATCGACGAGCTTGTGGATGGCCTCGTCGAGGTCGGCCTGGGTTTCGAGGTGGATCAGCATTGGCGGGTCTGCTTCAACTTGTCATGCGCGGGCGCCTGACCCCGACTTGATTGGGGTTGACCCGCGCATCCATCTCCTATCGTAACAGAGTCTTCTGCAGATGGATTGCCGAACGACTGACCAATCGCCATGCCGCCTGTCTTCCGCTTCGCACCAAGTCCGAACGGCTATTTGCATCTTGGCCATGCCTATTCGGCGCTGCTGAATTTCGACGTGGCACGGCAGGCCGGCGGGCGCTTGCTGCTGCGGATCGAGGATATCGACGCGACGCGATGCCGTCCCGAGTTCGAGGCGGCGATCTACGAGGATCTCGCCTGGCTCGGCATCGCCTGGGAGACGCCGGTACGGCGCCAGTCGGAGCATTTTGCCGCCTATCGTGCGGCGATCGACCAATTGTCGGAACAGGGGCTGATCTACCCGAGCTTCGAGAGCCGGGCCGAGATCGCGCGGCTGGTCGCGGCCAAGGAAGCCGCAGGCCCTTGGCCGCGCGATCCGGACGGCGCGCCGCTCTATCCTGGGACAGCCAAATCGCTGTCGCGGCAGGAGCGCGACCGTCTGATCGGGCAGGGCGTGCCATTCGCGCTGCGGCTCGACATGGCGGCGGCCATCGCGCGGGCGGGCGAGTTGCGCTGGCGCGAGCACGGCGAAGGTCCCGCCGGTGAAGCCGGCGACGTTGCCGCCCGGCCGGCGGACTGGGGCGACGTCATCCTGGCGCGCAAGGAGACCCCGACCAGCTATCATCTTTCGGTCGTGATCGACGACGCCCTGCAAGGGGTCACCGACGTGGTGCGGGGCGAGGACCTGTTCTGGTCGACCAGCGTTCATCGTCTGCTGCACGACCTGCTCGGGTTGTCGCCGCCGACCTACCGGCACCACCAGCTGATCCGCGACGATGCCGGCCGGAAGCTTTCCAAATCGACCAGCGCGACGGGACTGCGCGAATTGCGCGCCGAGGGGGCGAGCCCGGCCGACATTCGCCGGTTGATCGGCCTGCCGTAGTTTTGCGGTTGGTAATCGCCTGACGCCGCCGTGACTCCTATGGTGCGGCCGTGGCATGCTGATCGCTGGGCGGGGACAACGGAGACCATGGCGGTACCATCGCGCGGACGGCGCAGCTCGCGGCGACTGAAAAAGTCGCCGCCGAAAAAGCGCGTCCCGGCCGCCAAGCCGCGCAAGCGCGCCGCCGTCAAAACCAAGCCCAAATCCAAGCCCAAGCCGAAGCTCAAGGCCGGCATTGGCGTGGTCGAAACCGCGCTCGCCGCCTTTGCCCATGAGGTGCGGACGCCGCTGACCGGGATCCTCGCGATCAGCAATTTGCTCGCGACCTCCGATCTCGACGAGCGCGAGCGGCGCTGGGTCGACACCATCAAGGCCGGCGCGGAACATTTGGCGAGCCTGGCTACGGTCTTTGTCGACGCCGCCAGGAGCGAGGGGTTTGGGCTCGAGGTCCGGCAGGATTTCTTCGATCTGCGCACGCTGGCGCGGAACGCCGGCGACTCGCTGGCCGGACGCGCGGCGGCCAAGGGGCTCAAGGCCTCGGTCGAGGTGTCCGACAAGTTGCCCGCCTTCGCGGTCGGTGATCCTGTCCGCTTGCGCGCCGCGCTGGAGAATTTGATCGACAACGCCGTCAAATTCACCGAGCAGGGCCATGTCGCCTTGCAGGTGACGCCGGCACGCGCCCCCAAGGGCCGCGTCGGGGTCGTGTTCGCGGTCTCCGACAGCGGCATCGGCCTGACGCTCAAGGAGGCCAAGCGGCTGTTCCGGCCGTTCTCGCAGGCCAATGTCACGATCGCATCGCGGTTCGGCGGCGCAGGCCTCGGCCTCTCCTCGGTCAAGCAGCTCGCGCTCGCGATGGGCGGCGACATCACAGCGATCGCGCGCAAGGGCGGCGGTACGACGTTCACATTGAATGTGTTGCTGGCGCCGGCCGCGGGGCCGGTCACCATCATGTCCGACAGTGATGCCGCCGGCAGCGGGATGCAGCCGCTGCGGCTGCTCAGCGTCGAGGACAATCCGTTCGGCCGGGTCGTGCTCAACACCATTCTGACCGAGCTCGGGCACCACACCGAATTCGTAGGTCGAGGTGAGGCCGCGCCCGACAGGCTCGCTCAGGGCGCTTTCGATGCGGTGCTGATGGACATGGTGCTGCCGGGCATCGGCGGCGTCGAGGCGATCGCGCGGATCCGCGCGCTGCCGCCGCCGCAGGGCCGCATTGCCATCATCGGGATTTCCGGCCGGGCCGAGGACGAGGCCGCCGCGCGCGCCGCCGGCGCCGACGCCTTCCTGGTCAAGCCTGTTTCTCCGCGGGCGTTAGCGACTGCGCTGCTTGCAGCGACACGCCCCGCGGCAGCCGCGACTTGATGATCGCCGCGTTCAGCTCGCCGCCGAACACGAAGATCGCCGCGATGAAATACAGGAACACCAGCGCGATGATGACGGAGGCGAGCCCCGCATACATCGTGACATAGTTGTTGGCGAAGCGCGCCAGATACATGCCGAAGCCGATGCCCGAGATCAGCGACGCCACCACGGTGAAGATGATGCCGGGCAGGATTTGCAGGAAGCCGCGGCGGCCGGCCGGCAGCCAGGCATGCAGGATGAAGAGCGCGACGACCAGGGCCAGGATCGTGACGCCATAACGGGCGGTGTTGAGCAGGCTCTCGTTGGATTCGACGAAGAACGGGATATGGCGCCGCGCGGCCTCGATGATCAGCGGCCCGAGCACGATCAGGAACGCCATCGCCAGCGAGGTGAACGCCGCGACCAGCGTGTAGCCGATCGATTCCAGCCGCAGCCAGTACCAGCGTCGCGGCTCGCCCACCGCATAGGCGCGGTTCAGCGCCACCCGCAGCGCCTCGACGCCGTTGGAGGCGAAGTAGATTGCGAGCACCGCACCGATCGTCAGGAGGCCGCCGCGCGTCGTGGTCAGCACGTCGTGGATCTGGCCGGACAGCGCATCGGCGACCTGCCGCGGCCAGACCTGGAGCAACAGGCCGACCGCCTGGTCGGCCAGCTCCTTGGAGCCGAAGAAGCCGGCCAGCGACGTCAGCACGATCAGGAACGGAAACAGCGCCATCAGCGTCGACAGCGCGATGTGGCTTGCGATCGCCCAGCCGTCGTCGGCGAGGAACGTGTAAAAGGCATCCATCGCGACGTGGTAGACGTAACGAAGCTGCTTCACATTCCACCCGGTCGTGTCGAAAACGGCTTGGCCCGAGAACGGCCCGAGCTTGTGATATTACGCGGTGAAAAGCCAGTTGGTTGCATGGCCGGGGTGTGTAGAAGTCGGCCCCTCGCGGTGTTATGTACGGGAGATGACATCCTTTCTCAGCGCGATCATCCTTCCCATCGCAGTCGGCGCCGTGGCGCTGGTGCTGCTGCTCGGCCTCATCAACATGATGAAGGGCGGTTCGCCGAACCGTTCGCAGAACCTGATGCGGCTGCGCGTGCTCCTGCAGTTCGTCGCGATCGTCATCACTATGATCACGGTCTGGGCGATGGGACACTAGCGCCGAGCGCAAACTTGAGGAGATTGCGACGATGGTCGTTCTCAATCGCATCTACACGCGCACCGGCGATGACGGCACCACGGCGCTCGGCTCCGGCGAGCGGCGTCCGAAATATGATCTGCGTGTCGCCGCCTATGGCACGGTCGACGAGACCAATGCCGCGATCGGCGTGGTTCGGCTGCATCTGGTCGACAGCCCCGTGCTCGATGCGATGCTGGCGCGGATCCAGAACGACCTGTTCGATCTCGGCGCCGACCTGGCGGTGCCCGAGCGCGAGGGCAAGGCCGAACGCCTGCGGGTGCTGGCGAGCCAGGTCGAACGGGTCGAGCACGACATCGACAATTTGAACGACCAGCTCGCGCCGCTGACCTCGTTCGTGCTGCCCGGCGGCTCGCCCGCTTCCGCATATCTGCATCTCGCCCGCACCATATGTCGCCGGGCGGAACGCATGATGGTGGAACTCGCCGCCCGGCCCGAGGAGCCGGTCAATGCCGCTGGCATCCAGTATATGAACCGCCTCTCGGATTTCCTGTTCGTTGCCAGCCGCTTCCAGAACGACAAGGGCGGCCGGGACGTGTTGTGGGTGCCGGGGCAGAACCGCTAAAGTGGCTCCAGATCGGGAGGCCGGTTTTTTGGCTTTGGCGCGTTGACCGGGGGTAGCGGGACCTTTAGGTTCCGCGCCAGCCAACCAAAACCCATAAAATCAAAGCGAAAGAGGATCGATGAAGGTTCTTGTGCCGGTAAAGCGGGTCGTCGACTACAACGTCAAGGTCCGCGTCAAGAGCGACGGGTCGGGCGTTGAGCTCGCCAACGTCAAGATGTCGATGAACCCGTTCGACGAGATCGCCGTCGAGGAAGCGCTGCGGCTCAAGGAAGCCGGCAAGGCGACCGAGGTGGTGGTGGTCTCGATCGGACCGGCGCAGGCTTCGGAGACGATCCGTACTGGGCTTGCGATGGGCGCCGACCGCGGCATCCTCGTCAAGGCCGAAGGCACTGTCGAGCCGCTCGCGGTCGCCAAGATCCTGAAGTCGGTGGTCGATGCCGAGCAGCCCGGCCTCGTCATTCTCGGCAAGCAGGCGATCGACGACGACTCGAACCAGACCGGCCAGATGCTGGCCGCGCTGCTCGGCTGGTCGCAGGCGACCTTCGCCTCCAAGCTCGAGGTCGACGGTTCGGACTTCAAGGTCACGCGCGAGGTCGACGGCGGCTTGCAGACCATCAAGCTGAAGGGCCCGGCGATCGTCACCACCGACCTGCGCCTCAACGAGCCGCGCTATGCCTCGCTGCCCAATATCATGAAGGCGAAGAAGAAGCCGATCGACGACAAGAGCGCGGCGGATTACGGCGTCGATCTGACGCCGCGTCTGGAAGTGCTGAAGACTTCGGAACCGGCAGGCCGCAAGGCGGGCGTCAAGGTCAAGGACGTCGCCGAACTCGTGAACAAGCTCAAGACCGAAGCCGGGGTTCTCTGATGACGACGCTGCTGATTGCTGAACACGACCACGAGACCCTGAAGGACTCGACCAACAAGGCGCTGACGGCGGCTTCCCAGCTCGGTGGCGACGTGCATGTGCTGGTCGCCGGCGGCGGCCAGGGCACCAAGGCGGCGGCCGAAGCCGCAGCCAAGCTTGCCGGCGTGTCCAAGGTGCTGGTCGCCGAAGGTCCAGCCTATGAGCACGATCTCGCCGAGCCGCTGGCTGCGCTGATCGTGGCGCTCGCGCCCTCCTATGACGCCTTCGTCGCGCCCGCGACCTCGCGCTTCAAGAACGTGATGCCGCGCGTCGCGGCCCTGCTCGACGTCATGCAGGTCTCGGAGATCATCAAGGTGGTCGCACCCGACACCTATGAGCGGCCGATCTATGCCGGCAACGCGATCCAGACCGTGAAGTCGAAGGACGCCAAGAAGGTCATCACTGTGCGTACCTCGACCTTCGCCGCCGCCGGTGAAGGCGGCAGCGCTGCGATCGAGAACGCCGCTTCGGCAGCCGATCCGGGCCTGTCCTCGTTCGTCGGCGAGGAGGTCGCCAAGAGCGACCGTCCCGAGCTGACCTCGGCCAAGATCATCGTGTCCGGTGGTCGCGCCATGCAGAGCCGTGAGAACTTCGCCAAATACATCGAGCCGCTCGCCGACAAGCTCGGCGCCGGTGTCGGCGCCTCGCGCGCCGCGGTCGATGCCGGCTATGCGCCGAACGACTGGCAGGTCGGTCAGACCGGCAAGGTGGTGGCCCCGGAACTTTATGTCGCAGTCGGCATCTCCGGCGCGATCCAGCATCTGGCCGGCATGAAGGACTCCAAGGTGATCGTCGCCATCAACAAGGATGAGGACGCACCGATCTTCCAGGTCGCCGATTACGGCCTGGTCGCCGACCTCTACCAGGCGGTTCCGGAATTGACCGAAGCGCTCGGCAAGCTCGGAAAGTAAGCGACAAGGCACCGGCCGGATGAGTAATCTCCGGCCGGTGTTATTATTTTGGGGAAGCGTTTTCCGACGGATTGGGCACCCCGAAAGCCCTGCTTTCGGGTATCGTTGGGATTGGGCAGGCGCGGTGTGTGCGCCGTTCCGGTGGATGACAAGATGACGGTGGCAATCAAGAAAGTCGGCGTGATCGGTTCCGGCCAGATGGGCAACGGTATTGCGCATGTGGCGGCGTTGGCCGGCTTCGACGTGGTGCTCAATGACGTGTCCGAGGACCGGCTGAGGTCGGCGCTGGCGACCATCAACGGCAACCTGACGCGTCAGGTCGCGAAAAAGACCATTTCCGAGGTCGAGCGCAAGCAGGCGCTCGATCGCATCACCTCCGCCGACACGCTGGAGGCGCTGGGGAATTGCGATCTCGTGATCGAGACCGCGGTCGAGAAAGAAGAGACCAAGCGCAAGATCTTTCACGACCTGTGTGTGTCGCTGAAGCCCGAAGCGATCGTCGCGACCAACTCCTCCTCGATCTCGATCACGCGCCTTGCCGCCTCGACCGACCGGCCGGAGAAATTCATCGGCATTCACTTCATGAATCCGGTGCCGGCGATGGAGCTGGTCGAGCTGATCCGCGGCATTGCGACCGACGACGTGACCTTCGATACCTCCAAGGCCTTTGTCGCCAAGCTCGGCAAGCAGGTCGCGGTATCGGAGGATTTCCCGGCCTTCATCGTCAACCGCATTCTGCTGCCGATGATCAACGAGGCGATCTACACGCTGTATGAAGGCGTCGGCAATGTCGAGGCGATCGACGCTGCGATGAAGCTCGGCGCGCATCATCCGATGGGGCCGCTCGAACTCGCCGATTTCATCGGCCTCGACACCTGCCTGTCGATCATGCAGGTGCTGCATGAGGGCTTGGCCGACTCCAAGTACCGGCCGTGCCCGCTGCTGGTGAAATACGTCGAGGCCGGCTGGCTCGGGCGCAAGACCCAGCGCGGCTTCTACGACTATCGCGGCGACAAGCCGGTCCCGACGCGCTGACGCGTTACCTCCGGCACGGCTGTTCGATTGCTGCGGTCGCGAAGGCGCCTGTTGCGCGGGCCGGACCGCCATTCCGCGGTCGCGCTTGACTTGATCCGTGCAGGGCTTATCGAAACCATTTCCCGCGCCTGGTTGCGCGCGCCTAGCAGGGTTGCTTGCCGATGAACGCTCACACCAAGACCGCCTTCTCCCGCCGCCCCACGGACCGGCCGGTGGCGGCCGACGTCAGGGCGGGCCTGTTGAAGGATCCGGGTTTCGGCAAGGTCTTCACCGACCACATGGTGGTGGTTCGCTGGACCAAGGATCGCGGCTGGCATGACGCTGAGGTGTGTGCCCGGGCGCCGATCACGCTCGATCCGGCCGCCGCCGTTCTGCATTACGGCCAGGAGATTTTCGAGGGGCTGAAAGCCTATAACCTGAGCGACGGGTCGATCGCGCTGTTCCGTCCGGATCAGAACGCCCGCCGCTTCCAGCAATCGGCCGCGCGCATGGCGATGCCCGAAGTGCCGGAAGCCATGTTCCTGCAGGCGGTCGATGAGCTCGTGAAGATCGATACGGCCTGGATCCCGAAGGGCGACGGCAGCCTCTATTTGCGGCCCTTCATGTTCGCGACCGAGGCCTTCCTCGGCGTCCGGCCGTCGCACGAATACCTCTTCATCCTGATCGCAAGCTCGGTCGGTTCCTATTTCAAGGGCGGCGAGAAGCCGGTGACGGTGTGGCTGACCGACCGCTACACCCGCGCGGCCGAGGGCGGCACCGGCGCGGCCAAATGCGGCGGCAATTATGCGTCGAGCCTGCTGGCGCAGGCCGAGGCCATGGAGAATGGCTGCGACCAGGTCGTGTTCCTCGATGCGGCCGAGCATCGCTGGGTCGAAGAACTCGGCGGCATGAACGTGTTCTTCGTGATGAACGACGGCTCGCTGGTGACGCCGCCGCTGTCAGGCACCATCCTGCCGGGCATCACGCGCGACGCCATCATCACGCTGGCGAAGAAGGACGGCCGCACGGTCCGCGAGGAGCGCTATTCGATCGAGCAGTGGCGCGCGGACGCCGCGAGCGGCAGGCTCAAGGAAGCCTTCGCCTGCGGCACCGCCGCCGTCGTCGCCTCGATCGGCAAGATCAAGAGCAGCGCCGGCGACATCGTGATCGCAGATGGTGCGACCGGCCCGGTGACGTCAGCGATCAAGGCCAAGCTGGTCGGCATCCAGCGCGGCGAGGTCGCCGACGAGTTCGGCTGGGTGCGTCGGATCAAGTAGAGGCCGGGCTGCGTCAGCCTGACGCGGCGGGTGGCTACCACGCCGTTAACTTTCGCGCGTTACCTCACGCGAGGTTTCGGAGTAGCGCGCATGGACACGATCAGCATGGCCACCAGCATCCTGGCGATGCAGCAGGGCAATTTGCAGGGCCAGATCGCGACCGCCCTGACCAGACAGAATCTCGATGCCGAGAAATCAGCGGTTCAGACCCTGCTCGGCACCGGTTCGCCCTCGACCGCCAATCTCGCTCCGGGCGTCGGCGAAAGCCTCAACGTCACGGCCTGATACCGTCGCAATGACGGTGTGGCGCCTGATCAGTAGCTCGCCGAGGCCGGCTGCACGGCGGCCTTGAGCAGCGTGATGGCGTCGTCGCTGGCCCATTCGGCGGGACCGGCGATGTTGGCGATCTCGCAGCCTTTGGTGTCGACCAGCACCGAGGTCGGCATCCCCAGCGCCTTGCCTATGTTCTTAAGATCCTGAAACACCTTGGCTTTCTGGTCGCTGAAATAGCTGAGCGTGGTCAGATTGGCGTCTTTCAGGAAGTTTTTCGGCTTGTCCGGGTCGCGGGTGTCGATGTTGATTGCGACCACTTCGAAATCCTTGCCGCCGAGCTTGGTTTGCAGGCTGTCCAGCGCCGGCATCTCGCGGCGGCAGGGCACGCACCAGGTGGCCCAGAGGTTGACCAGCACGGTCTTGCCGCGGAAATCCGACAGCTTCTTGGGCTGGCCGTTGGCGTCTTCGAAGGCGAGATCAGGCAGGCGGAGCGGGGTCGTCGCCATGGTCAGCGCCGCGACCTCGCCATGGGCCAAGGGGGCGATCTTCTTCGCCAGAGCCACCGCGCCGTTGCAGGCCACGTCGCCGCCCGGGGGATGGCTCAGGCTCGAGACCGCGACATAGCCGAGCACGGCCCCGATCAGCACCGCGCCGATGACGAGCGGAATCCGCCGCGTGGAGGTCGATTTGGGCGGGGGCGTCTCTGGCATATCGTTTGTCATCCCGGGTCAGATATGGCTATGCAGTTGCCGTGAAATACGGTCGGACCCGGCATGCTGTTTCGCCAATTCGGCGGCAAAACCGCAAGGCCCGAATACAAAGTCGTGAGCGAGAAGTCATGAGCAACAAGATGTGGGGCGGCCGGTTCTCGGAGCGTCCCGATGCGATCATGGAGGAAATCAACGTCTCCATCGACGTCGACCGTCACCTTTATGCCCAGGACATATCAGCGTCCAAGGCCCACGCCGCCATGCTTGCCGCGCAAGGCATCATCACCGCTGCTGATGCGAAAAATATCGGCAAAGGTCTAGACACGATTTTGTCAGAAATCGGCAAGGGCGGTTTCGACTTCAAGCGTGCGCTCGAAGACATCCATATGAACGTCGAATCGCGGCTGTCGGAACTGATCGGGCCGGCCGCAGGCCGGCTGCACACCGCGCGCTCGCGCAACGACCAGGTGGCGACCGATTTCCGTCTCTATGTCCGCGACACGATCGACGAGACGGATGCGGCACTGGCGGCGTTCCAGCACGCTTTGGTCACCCGCGCCACCGAGCATGCCGGAACCGTGATGCCGGGCTTCACCCATCTGCAGACCGCGCAGCCCGTCACCTTCGGCCACCATCTCTTGGCCTATGTCGAGATGGCCTCTCGCGACCGCGGCCGTTTCGCCGATGCGCGCAAGCGGCTGAACGAATCGCCGCTGGGCGCGGCTGCGCTCGCCGGCACCTCGTTCCCGATCGATCGTGTTGCGACGGCCAAGGCGCTCGGCTTCGACCGTCCGATGGCCAATTCGCTCGACGCGGTGTCCGACCGCGACTTCGTGCTGGAGACGCTGTCCGCCGCGGCGATCTGCGCGGTGCACATGTCGCGCTTTGCCGAGGAGATCGTGATCTGGACCTCGCCGCTGGTCGGTCTCGTCAGGCTCAGCGACAAGTTCACCACCGGCTCGTCGATCATGCCGCAGAAGCGCAACCCGGATGCGGCGGAACTGGTGCGCGCCAAGACCGGCCGCGTGATCGGCGCGCTCACTGCGCTCCTGATCGTGATGAAGGGCCTGCCGCTCGCCTATCAAAAGGACATGCAGGAGGACAAGCAGGGCGCGATGGAAGCCTTCGCCGCGCTATCGCTCGCGATCCGCGCCATGACCGGCATGGTCGAGGATCTGGTGCCGGACGAGGCACGGATGAAGGCGGCCGCGGGCGAGGGCTATTCGACCGCGACCGACCTCGCCGACTGGCTGGTGCGGACGTTGAAAATGCCGTTCCGCGACGCTCATCACGTCACCGGACGCATCGTCGGCCTCGCCTCGAAGCAGGGCGTGGTGCTGCACGAGCTGCCATTGCAGGCGATGCAGGAGGTCGAACCCAGGATCACCGCGGATGCGCTGAAGGTGTTGTCGGTGGAATCCTCGGTGAAGAGCCGGACCTCCTTTGGTGGCACGGCGCCGAAGAATGTGCTCAGCCAGGCCAAGGCCTGGGCCAAGCGGCTGGAAAAAGAGCGAAAATTGGGCTGAGCCAAGAAATTTCGCAGTGATTTCAGTATCCGGCAGGTCTCGCCAGAGCGTGGCAATGTTTGTATGGTGCGGCCCGAATTGGGGATTTCGTCGTGACTAGCAAGAACCGCCTGACCCGGTCGGGATGGGCCATTATTGTGCTGAGTGCTGCCGCGCTTGCGCTCGGCGGCTGCGGCCGCAAGGGCCCGCTCGAGTTGCCGCCGACGGCGTCGAACACCGCTCCGAACGGACAGCAGGTGGCCGGTGACAGCGAGACCGAACGCGCCAGCCAGCCCAGCGTGTTCAATCCAAGCTACGGAACGGATGCCGCACCGGCCGCGCCGAAAGGCGCGAAAAAGTCGTTTATCCTCGATCCGCTGCTCAATAGTAACTAGGGCAGGTCCGAGAGCCGCCTTCCAGCGCTCACCTGACGGTTTTTTCGACGCGCGGCGGATTCACGTCGCTTCAACACGCCATAGGGCGAACCATGAACCATTTCGACTATCGCGACGGCGTGCTGCACGCTGAAGCGGTCAATCTCATTGGGCTCGCAGAAGCGGTCGGCACGCCGTTCTATTGCTATTCGACGGCGACGCTGGAGCGGCATTATCGCGTCTTCACCGAAGCCTTTGCCGGTGAAAAGGCGCTGGTCTGCTACGCGATGAAGGCGAACTCCAACCAGTCGGTGCTGCGCACGCTGGCGAAGCTCGGCGCCGGTGCCGACGTCGTCTCCGGCGGCGAGTTGAAGCGGGCGCTGGCCGCCGGCTTCCCGCGCGACAAGATCCTGTTCTCCGGCGTCGGCAAGACCGAGGCCGAATTGCGCGCCGCGCTCGCCGCCGACATCCTCTGCATCAACGTCGAATCCGAGCCAGAGCTCGAGCTGTTGTCGCGCCTTGCGGTCGAGATGGGCAAGACCGCGCGCATCTCGTTGCGGGTCAATCCCGATGTCGATGCCGGCACCCATGCCAAGATCTCGACCGGCAAGTCCGAGAACAAGTTCGGCATTCCGATAGCGCGGGCGCGCGAGGTCTATGCGCGAGCGGCGCAGCTGCCGGGCCTCAAGGTGACCGGCACCGACGTGCATATCGGCAGCCAGATCACCGACCTCAGCCGGATGGAGACCGCGTTCCGCATCCTTGCCGAATTCGTGCAGACGCTGCGCGCCGACGGCCACGACATTTCGCATGTCGATTTCGGCGGCGGCCTCGGCATTCCCTATTACATGGACCGTGCTGCGCCGCCGGCGCCCGATGCCTATGCCGCGATGGTCAAGCGCGTGACCCACAATCTCGGCTGTACGCTGATGTTCGAGCCGGGCCGCATGATCGTCGGCAATGCCGGCATCCTGGTCGCGCGCGTGATCTATGTGAAGCCGGGTGACGCCAAGAACTTCGTCATCATCGACGCCGCGATGAACGATCTGATCCGCCCGACGCTGTATGAGGCGCATCACGATATCTTGGCCGTGCGCGAGCCGGCGAAGGGCACGCCGACCATGATCGCCGACGTGGTCGGGCCGGTCTGCGAGACCGGCGATTACCTCGCGCTCGACCGCACGCTGCCGCAGCCGAAAGCCGGCGATCTCCTGGCGATCATGACCGCCGGCGCCTATGGCGCGGTGCAATCGGGCACCTACAACACCCGGCCCCTGGTGCCGGAAGTGCTGGTCAAGGACGACCAGTATGCCGTGATCCGCCCACGCATCGACGTCGACGCCCTGATCGCGATGGACAAGCCCGCGCCGTGGTTGTGACGCGCTGAACACGCAACAATCCCGGCCTTCGCCGGGACGACAGTTTGTTGTGTGGCGGTGCCTTAAGCCTCACGGCCCGTATTTCGGCGCCGGCGTCTGGTTGTAGTCGCTTTCGTCCGTGACGCAGGTGAAGTTGGCCGCGATGCTGGTGCTGCCGCTGCCATTGTACTTCGCGACCTTGGGGTAGACGCAGAGCGGCCGGGTCATCTGCACCGCGGGCGGCGTGTCGGCGACGAACTTGGTCGCGAGGATGGTCTCCGGCGGAATGCCATTCTCGACCCAATTGAGCAGCGGCGTCAGCGCATCGAACGTGTTGGGGCCGGGACCTCCGGAGCAATGATACATCCCGGGCACCATGAACAGCCTTGCATAGGTCTGCGTCCGCGCCAGCGCCGGATTGCCACCGTTGAAGAAACCGGCTTGCTGGAAGCCCTGGCCTTCATTGCCCACCAACGCGTTGAAGTAGTTGATGCTGCTCTGCGACGGGATCAGCGGATCGGCCCAGCCGTGATACATCAGAAGCTTGCCGCCATGTCCGCGGAAGTCGCTGAGATCGGTGCTGGTCGCGTTCAGCACGGCGGCGAGCTGGTCGTCGACCGTGTCGACGGCATGGTGGAAGTCGAAATTGGCGTAGTTCACCGAGCTTGACGGGTAGCCGAAGCTTGGCCCGAACACCCAGTAGAACAGGCCGTCGAAGGCAGGCTCCGGTAGCCGCTCCTGGAAGGCGAGGCCGAGCGCGAGCAGATCGTCGGTCTCATTGCCGCGTTCCGAGCCCGGATTGATGACCTGTCCGTTCACCGGGTCGATCGTGCCGGCGTAGTATTTCTGCATGGTCGTGACCTGGTCCGCGGTCAGGCATGCGGGCGGTGCCTGGCCGCCGGTGCACAACAGGATCTTCGGATCAAAGCGGCAGTCGCGCGGATCGGTCAGGAACTGGTCGGTGCTGGCGCCGCCGTCCTGGCCGACGCACTGCTTGAGCACGGCCTGATTGATCAACCTCATCTGACCGGCCTGGATGAAGCGGCCGGGGCTCGCATGCGTGTTCTGCCAGCCCGCAAGCCCCGCCATGTGCAGATGGGTGCGGTTGAACGCGGCGGCGCCTGCCAGGATGCCGTCATAGTCGTTGGGGAAGCGCTGCGCCTCCATCAGGGCGTTCTGGCCTCCGGTGGAGCAGCCGGCGAAATAGGCCCGCTGCGCGTTGTGGCCATAGAACGCACCCGCGATCTGCTTGCCGCGCTCGGTCATCAAATGGATCGCACGGTAGCCGAAGTCCTTGATCCGCTCGGGATGTCCGAACAGGCCTGTCGTCGGCCCTGCCGGATCGCCGAAATCGATGGCGAGCGGATTGCCCATGTTGCCGTTCGAGCCGCAGAACAGCGGATTGCAGCCCGATGATCCGGTGCCGAGATCGCTGTTGGTTGCGGCAAAGCCGGCTTTCAGGCCGGCGGCGAGCTCGCTGTACGTGATCTGACCCTGGAAGCCGCCGCCGCCAGTGCCGAGGAACCTGCCGTTCCAGCCGCCTTCCGGCAGCCAGACCTCGATCTGGATGTTGGAGTCTGAACTCGGGACGAGAGTCGCGGTGACGCGGCAGAACGGCGGGAGGCCGGTGATCGGGGTTGGCGGGGAACCGGGAGGGACAAAGGTTCCCGTGATGTTGTCGGTCGCCGACGTGATCGTGGTGTGCTGCAGTTGCAAGGATTGCAGATTGGTGCACGGCGATGCCGCCGCGGGGGAACTTGCGATCGCAGCTCCGGCAAGCAGGGCCACGGTCGCGCCGACGAGATAGCGTGGATCACGCCTCATTCTGTCCTCCCTGATTTTTTGCAGTTTATGGGAGGCGCAGGATAGCCGAGCGCGATCACAACTCAAGGATGAAGTCGTGCGAGGGCCTGGCTGTGATGGCGACGCATCTACTTGGCAGCGTGACTGCCCTTTCCACCGACGACGATGACGCCCGCCGCTTTCTCGATCGGCTTGATCGCGGCGGTGAAGTCCGACTCCGGTCCCTCGTCGCGGATGATGGTTTCCCAGATGCGGCCGACCGCTTCGGCGACTTCCATCGACAGTCCGAGCGCGCGCATCTCCTCGACCGCGAGACGCACGTCCTTCACCATCAACCCGGTGGCGAAGCCGAAATCGAAGCTGCGCGGCAACACCGAGCGTGGAAACTTGTCGCGGCTCGCGGTGTTCATGCCCGAGCCGGCGTTGATGACGTCGATCATCACGGCCGGATCTAGCCCGGACTTCACGCCCATCACCACCGCTTCCGAGGTCGCGACCATCGCGGTCGCCGACAGGAAATTGTTGGCGAGCTTCATGGTCTGGCCGGAGCCCGGCTTGGTGCCGACGAAGAACACCTTGCCGATCACGTCGAGCGCGGCCTTCACCAGCTCGAAATCGACCTTCGGTCCCGACACCATCACTGCCAGCGTGCCCTTCTCGGCGCCCCCGACGCCGCCGGAGACCGGGCTGTCGAGCTGCACGATGTTCTTCTTGGCCAGCAGGTCGTGGATCTTCACGGCCATCTGCGAGCCGACCGTGGAGAGATCGATGAAACGCCTGACGCGCTTGCCCTCGATCACGCCGCCTGTGCCGGTCGCGACCTCGAGCGAGGCCTGCAACGACGGCAGGCTCGCCATCACGGTCTCGACCCGGTCGGCGATATCCTGCGGCGATGTCGCGGCAGTGGCGCCGAGCGCGACCAGCCTATCGACGGCTTGCTTGCTGGTGTCGAACACGGTGAGCCTGTGCCCGGCCTCGATTAGCCGGCGCGCCATCGGGAAGCCCATCTTCCCGAGGCCGATGAACCCGATATCCATGGTGTTGTTTTCTCCCTGTCTCATCGCGAGCAAAGCTGCGTCCTCATCCACGATGTCGTCCCGGCGAAGGCCGGGATCCATAACCCCAGGACCCTGTTGTTTTGCTCGGCTCGGGCGACAGCCGTCGTAGCGACGACGAGTGGTGGTTATGGGTCCCGGCCTTCGCCGGGACGACAATACGGCCCCCTCACGCCTTGCCGTCGATCTCGGCGAACACTTCGCGCGCGATGCGGAAGCTGTCGACGCCGCAGGGGATGCCGGCATAGATCGATGCCTGCATGAAGACCTCGCGGATCTCGTCGCGGCTGACGCCGTTGGTCAGCGCGCCCTTGATGTGCGCCTTCAACTCGTGCGGCCGGTTCAGGATCGCGATCATCGCGAGGTTGAGCATGCTGCGGGTCTTGCGCGGCAGCTCCTCGCGGCCCCAGATCGCGCCCCAGCAATATTCGGTGACGAGTTCCTGGAACGGCTTGTTGAAATCGTCCGAGTTCTTCAGCGCGTTGTTGACATAGGCTTCGCCGAGCACCGCCTTGCGGATTTCCAGCCCCTTGTCGTGCGTCTTCTGGTCCATGACGTTTCCTCATAGGTTGAAATGTTGGTTCGGTCCGGGAAGTTACGGGGTCGAACCGCGGCAGTCACGTCTTGGTGTTATGCGTATTTCCCGGTGTGGGTTACGCCCGGGCGAGGGGTGCCTCAATGCCGCCGCTGTGCTAGGCTGACCTGCTGGTAACCCGGAGATTTTTTTATTGAGCGGTGCCAATCCCGACCCGTCAGACCGGTCACGCGCGGACCCGTCACGTGGCGTGCGCGACAGCGATGCGCTGGCGCGGCTGAAACTGACGCAACTGAAGCTGACAGAGGCTCTGCAACGGGCAAAATTTGCGATTGCGTGGGAACGGGGCTGGCCGCATCTGGCGCGCGCGCTCACGGTCGCCGGTCTGTTCCTGGTCGTGTCGTGGGCCGGGCTGTGGCTCGTGCTGCCGTTTGCCGCGCGCGTCGCCGGCACCGCGCTGTTCGGCCTTGCCACGCTCGCGGCACTGCTGCCGCTGGTCCGCTTCCGCTGGCCGACCCGGGAGGAGGGGCTGAGCCGGCTCGACCGCGGCGCCGGAATTCGCCATCGCCCGGCAACCACGCTGTCCGACACGCTCACCTCGCAGGATCAGTTCGCGCGGGCGCTGTGGCAGGCGCAGCGCGAGCGCACGCTGGCCTCGATCAAGCGCATTCGCGCCGGCCTGCCGCATCCGAAGCTCTCGCTGCATGATCCTTGGGCGCTGCGCGCGCTCGTGATCGTGATGCTGGTTGCGACCTATATCGCCGCCGGCGACGAGCGCGGATTCCGCATCGCCTCGGCCTTCGACTGGAACGGCATCATGGCGCCGGCCAATATCCGGGTCGACGCCTGGGTGACGCCGCCGAACTACACCGGCAAGCCGCCGATCATCCTGTCGAACGCCAACAAGGACGCCGCCGCTGATGACAACGGCCCGCTGCCGGTTCCGGCCGGCAGCACGCTCCTGGTGCGCTCCAGCGGCGGGGCGATCGACGTCGTGGTCGGTGGCGGCGTGACCGAGGTTGCCGCCGACGGGGAGGCACCGAAGGGCACCAGCGAGCGTCATTTCAAGATCGCAGCCGACGGCACCGCGCATGTCCGCGCCCCGGCCGGGCAGCCGCAGTGGAAATTCTCCGCAACGCCGGACCATCCGCCGACCATCGCGCTCGCCAAGGACCCGGAGCGCCAGGCGCGCGGCGCGCTGCAATTGTCCTACAAGCTCGAGGACGATTACGGCGTCACCGAAGCCCACGCGCAGTTCGCGGTGCGCCCAAGCGAAGCGCCGAAGGACCCGGGCAGCGCTGACAAGACCGCCGACCCGCGTCCGCTGTTCGATCCGCCGCAATTCACCCTGGCGCTGCCGAACGCCCGCACCCGCAACGGCGTCGGCCAGACCGTGAAGGACCTCAGCGAGGATCCCTATGCCGGCGCCGACGTGACGTTGACGCTGACCGCAAAGGATGAAGCCGGCAATGAGGGCAAGAGCGAGCCGTTCAATATGCGGCTGCCGGAGCGTCTGTTCACCAAGCCCTTGGCGCGCGCGCTGATCGAGCAGCGCCGGATCCTCGCGCTCGACGCCAACCAGAACGGGCAGGTGTTCACAGCGCTCGCCGCGCTGATGATCGCGCCCGAACTGTTCACGCCGGAGACCGGCCACTATCTCGGCCTCTACAATGTCAGCCGCGAGCTCGAGGCGGCGCGCACCGCCGACCAGCTCCGCGAGGTGGTCGCCAGCATGTGGGCGCTCGCCGTCACCATCGAGGACGGCAATATCACCGACGTCGACAAGGCGCTGCGTGCGGCGCAGGACGCGCTGAAGCAGGCGCTGGAGCGCGGCGCTACCGACGAGGAGATCAAGAAGCTCACCGACAATCTGCGCGCCGCGCTCGACAATTTCATGCGCCAGCTCGCCGAGCAGTTCCGCAACAACCCGCAAGCCCTGCAACGGCCGCTCGATCCCAACACCAGGATGTTGAGCCAGAACGACCTGAAGAACATGCTCGACCGCATGGAGCGGCTGTCGCGCTCGGGCGACAAGGACTCCGCCAGGCAGCTGCTCGATCAGCTCGAGCAGATGCTCGAGAACCTGCAGATGGCGCAGCCCCAGCAGGGCGACAACGACATGGAGCAGGCGCTCAACGAACTCGGCGACATGATCCGCAAGCAGCAGCAGTTGCGCGACAAGACCTTCAAGCAAGGCCAGGATTCGCGGCGCGACCGGATGCGCGGCAAGCAGGGCGACCAGTCGATGTCCGACCTGCAGCAGGACCAGCAGGCGCTGCACGACCGTTTGAAGAAGCTGCAGGACGAGCTCGCCAAGCGCGGCATGGGACCGGAGCAGCGCGGCCAGAAGGGCCAAAAGGGGCAGCAGGGACAACAAGGCGAGCAGGGCGACCAGGACGCCGATCAGGGTGATGACGGCGACGGGCTCGATCAGGCCGATTCGGCGATGGGCGATGCCACCGGCCGGCTCGGCGAAGGCAATGCCGACGGCGCGGTGGATTCGCAGGGCCGCGCGCTCGACGCGTTGCGCAAGGGCCAGCAGAGCCTCGCCGAGGCCATGCAGCAGGGCGATGGCGACCAGCAGGGCGACGGCCCCGGCAACCGCGTCGGCCGCCAGCAGAGCGGCGGCAACCAGACCGATCCGCTCGGGCGTCCGCTGCACGGCCGCGAATTCGGCGACGACTACACGGTGAAGATCCCCGGCGAGATCGACGTCCAGCGCGTCCGCCGCATCCTCGAAGAGCTCCGCCGCCGCCTCGCCGACCCGTCCCGGCCGCAGATCGAGCTCGATTACATCGAGCGCCTACTGAAGGATTATTGAGGCCAGCCGTCATTGCGAGCCGTTGGCATGCAATGACGGGGTTAAGGCTGCACGCACCCAACTATCACCGTCATCCTGAGGTGCTCGCGTAGCGAGCCTCGAAGGATGAATCGGCCACTGATCGGGCCGCGCATCCTTCGAGGCTCGCAAGAGCTCGCACCTCAGGATGACGGAGATAGGCTACCCGTTCTTCCCCGCCGCCAGCGCGTCTG
>Ga0153933_1000054_pt1 | contig 66273 bp, 66 predicted proteins | sample TSNJ017MetaG_FD_102275 | JGI IMG/M metagenome (GOLD analysis project Ga0153933, IMG submission 102275) | Attine ant fungus gardens microbial communities from New Jersey, USA - TSNJ017 MetaG | ecosystem: Host-associated > Fungi > Mycelium > Unclassified | place: USA: New Jersey, Wharton State...
GATATCGGCGGCGGCGTCAAGACCGTCGGCACGCCGCGGATGATGACGCAGGGCACGCTGTCGCCGACTGGCAATACGCTCGACGTCGCGATCCGCGGCGACGGCTTCTTCAAGATCCTGATGCCGGACGGCACCTTCACCTACACCCGCGACGGCTCGTTCCAGATGGACAACCAGGGCCGCGTCGTCAACGCGCAGGGCAATCCGGTGCAGCCGACGATCACGATCCCGCAAAACGCCTCCGGCATCACCATCAGCACCCAGGGCCAGGTGTCGGTGACGCTGCCGGGCCAGACTGCCTCGACTACGATCGGTACCATCGGCCTGACCCGCTTCATCAACGAGGCCGGGCTGAACCCGATCGGCGACAATTTGTTCCAGGATACGCCGGCGTCCGGCCAGGCGCAGGACGGCACCGCCTCGACCGACGGCTATGGCGACATGCAGCAGGGCAATCTCGAGCAGGCCAATGTCGAGGTGGTCAGCGAGATCTCCAATCTGATCGCAGCCCAGCGCGCCTACGAGATGAACTCCAAAGTGATCTCGGCGGCCGACCAGATGATGCAGACGACGTCCCAACTGTTCCGCTGAGGATGATGTCGATGATCGCCCGCCCGCTCTTGATCGCCGCCGCCCTGCTGATTGTCACCGCGGCGCCGTCGATCGCGCAAAGCGCAAGCACCAGCGCCAATGCCGGCGCCGGCGCAAGCGAGACCATCGTGCAGCCGGCGCTGCGCGGCAACGTCACGGTGTCTGATGACATCGTGCGGGTCGGCGACCTCGTCGAGAATGCCGGCAGCTCGGCCAACGTCGCGATCTACCGCGCGCCCGATCTCGGCACCACGGGCACGCTTCAGGTGGCGCAGGTGCTCAACATCCTGCGCGCCCGCCAGGTGATCGGGGTCGACGCCCGCGATCTCAAGGAGATCACCGTGACGCGGCCGGCGCGCACCATCGATGCCAAGGAGATCGAGCAGCAGGTCGCGCGCGCGCTCGATCACCGCCACGGCCTCGGCGATGCCGCCAATATCAGCCTGACCTTCGACCGCGATCCCGGCGACCTCCGGCTCGAAGCCACCAATTCCGGCGCGATGCAGCCGGTCTCGGTGCGCTACGAGCCGCGCACCACCCGCTTCGACGTCACCTTCGAGATCGGCAACGACGCCGGCGCCGCGCCGCTGAAGTTGCGCTTCACCGGCACCGCGATCGAGACCATCGAGGCCGCGATCCTGACCCGCACGCTCGAGCGCGGCGACGTCGTCAAGGCCTCCGACGTGGTGGTGGAACGCCGCCCGAAGGCCGAGGTCGGCAACGACGCCGCGGGGCGCGACAGCACGATCGGCATGCAGGCCCGCCGCCAGCTCGGCGCCGGCCGTGCGCTACGCGTCACTGATCTGGCCAAGCCCGATCTCGTCACCCGCGACCAGAACGTCACGCTGATCTACCAGAACGGCGGGCTGTATCTCACCATCCGCGGCAAGGCGATGGATGGCGGCGCCGAGGGCGACGTCGTCAGCGTGACCAATCTGCAGTCCCAGCGCGTCATCTCCGGCACCGTGATCGGCCGCGGCCAGGTTGCGATCTCGGTCGCCACCCCGCGTCTGGCGCCGGTTGCCGACGCCACCAAATCCAGCTCCGCTCCCGTCAAGCTCAGTTCAGTCGCTCCAAACGCCGAGTAAAGTTCATGTCCCGGTTTCGTACCAACCGCCTCCTGCTGACGAGTTCGCTGCTCGTGCTCGCAACCATCGCCAGCGGTTGCTCGTCGATCGACCGTCTCACCCAGATCGGTGAGCAGCCGAAGCTGACCTCGATCGACAATCCGACCACAGCACCCGGCTACAAGCCTGTGCAGATGCCGATGCCGAAGCCCGAAGTTGCCTCCTACAGCCCGAACTCGCTGTGGCGCAGCGGCTCGCGCGCCTTCTTCAAGGACCAGCGCGCCGCACGGGTCGGCGACATCCTGACCATCATGGTGAACATCACCGACAAGGCCGCGATCGCCAACGAGACGCAGCGCAGCCGCACCAACACGGAAGATTCCGGCGTCACCAACTTCCTGGGATCGCAGACCATCACGCAGGCCAACAAGGTCCTGCCGGGCCGCCTGCTCACCGCGGATTCGACGTCCAACAGCGATGGCAAGGGTTCGGTGAACCGCCAGGAAGCCTTGCAGACCAACGTCGCCGCCGTCGTCACCCAGGTGCTGCCGAACGGCAATCTCGTGGTCGAAGGCAAGCAGGAGATCCGGGTCAACTACGAAATCCGCGAGCTGATCGTTGCCGGCATCGTGCGCCCGGAGGACATCCAGAGCGACAACACCATCGATTCCTCGAAGATCGCCCAGGCCCGCATCGCCTATGGCGGCCGCGGCCAGATCACCGACGTGCAGCAACCGCGCTACGGCCAACAGGTGCTGGACGTCCTGCTGCCGTTCTAAAGGCATGATCCCGAAAAGTGGGGACCGGTTTTCGGAAATGGATCATGCCTAGCTAAAAAGTCTTCAAGAGCTCCCACATCTCGTAGCGAACCTAGGCGCGACGCGGTGTACCGGCACGGCCCTCGCTAGCTCCCCTGGCGAGGGCCGTGTCATTTTCTGACGTGAGGAGACCTGCGTGAGCTGCGCCCGATACCTCCGCGCGCAGATTCCGCGATCGCCTTCTTAACTCGTTAACCGTCGCTGCAAAGCACAGTAGCGGTTCGCGCGATTGCAACGTAGCTAGGCGGCAACGCAGGGTTTTCCAGTTGATGGCCATGCTCAGGGACGGTCAGTACGCGGCATGGTTCCGGACGCCGCACGGCGAAGGCACCGGAATCGTCCATCTCGCAAACGGCAAGATCTCGGGCGGCGACAGCATGTTCGCCTATGGCGGCACCTATCAGGTCGACGACAACACCTTCACGGCGACGTTGACGACGCGCCGCTTCGCCGAGAGCACGTCCACCACCGTGTTCGGTCGCGACGAGATCGAGGCGCGGCTGACCGGCCGGATCAACGGCAGCAGGGCGGTGTGCTGGGGAACGGCCAAGGAGGCGCCCGACATCCGCTTCGAGGCCACGCTGTTCTTCCAACAGCAGGAACAGCCGACCGCGCCCGCTCCCAAATCCCCGCCGGCGCGTGGCGACCTCGCCAGGCTGCCGCAAATGCCGCAGGGTCGCGGCACCGCAAAGCAGTTCGTGAAGCGCCTCAGCTAGGGTCACCGATCCCAATGGCGTCTCCGCGCCTACCGGCGTACGATCACGCATGCGCCGAGCGCAGCATTCTGATCGCAGCAGCCGGAGGAGGATTTCATGTACGCCGCCATCCGTCAGGCCAAGGCGAAAGCCGGCACCGCCGAAGAACTCGCGCGCCGGATCAAGGAAGGCGCGATCCCGATCATCAGCGACGTCGAGGGCTTCATGGCCTATTACGTGGTCTATGCCGGCGACGACACGGTGACCGCGATCAGCGTCTTCAACAATTTCGCCGGCGCCGAGGAGGCCAACCGCCGCGCGCTGGCCTGGATCGACGACAATCTCGGTCCTCTGCTGGTCGGCCAGGCCAGCGCGGTTGCGGGCCCGGTGATCGTGCACACCAAGGCGTGACGGCCGGGACCGCGCGAGACATCACGCGCGAGCCGCGCGCCCGCGGATCACGGACGGCTGCACCCGCATGCCCTGAGGCGCCAGGCGCGGCAATCATCACTTGCGTTGTGGCATCCACTCGCTGCCGCCGTCCGAGCCATTCAGCATTGTGCTGTTGAAACGGACGAGCGCGGCGGTTGCAATCGCCTCCTTGATTTGAGCATCGGTCGCACCAGCGGCCTTTGCCGCTTTGGTGTGAGCGTAAACGCAATACGCACACGGAATTTGTGCAGCCACACCGAGGCCGATGAGTTGCTTGGTTTTCCCGTCCAGGGCTCCCGCTGGATTCATCACGGCCCGATATTCGTCCCAGTGCGGCGTCAGTGCCTGCTCGGGGAGTGTCTGCTTCATCCATTCAGGAGCCTCCTGAGCGCTGACGCCAGGTCCCGTTGCCAAAGCCAACAACAGCGCCAGACCGGCACTCGCCAATAAAGTTCTCATGATTGATCTCCCTAAATCGTGTTGAAGCGCAGCCGACCGTGACGCCTCGTTCGGCGGCACGGACGCTGCTCACTGCCAATTCCGATTTCACGATCGGTCGTTATGCAACGATATGTAACGATCCCCGGATTTCCGGACATGCCCGAGTAGCGCAATCGACCGGCGCAGGGGCTCCGGGGCCGCTGGCCTGCCCGCAGACTTGAAAAAAGAAAACTAAACTCCCAGCCTTCGCCGGCGTCAACGGGTTATCTGCCCTGGAGAGCAAGGCGGCATGACCGTCCATCGATCGGCATGTCACACTGCGCACCGCTAGCAGCTGAATCAGCAATGCGATGCGCAAGCGCGCATCACGCCTTCCCGCTCTTGCGCGCCGGAGCCGGCGCGGCCGCCTTCTTCGCCGGCTTCTTCGCCTTGGCCTGGTTGAACGCGATCGCGGCGCGGATCAGGGTCTTCAGCGCCGGGGCGTTGATCTTGTCGTTCTCGAAGAAATCGATCGCGCGCCGCGCGTTGCCGTCGAGGCCGTCGTTGAACAGCCTGTCGGGGTCCGGCAGCTTCGCGCCATGCATGAAGGTCAGCTTCACCTTGCCCTTGTGGGCATTGGCGACCGCGATGATGCCGCCGTCGCGATACCACACCGGGCTGCCCATCCACTTCCATTCCTCCGTGATCCCGGGGTCGGCGGCGAGGATGGTCTTGCGCAGGTTGGCGAAGGTCTTGCCGCGCCAGTCCGGGATGTCGGCGATCATTTGGTCGATGCGTTCAGAAGGTGTCATTGCCGCCTCGCGTCCTCTAAGTCGGTTCATGCAATCACATTTGCGATGCCGGGGTCGAGCCCCCAGCCATCCGCCGCGGCCTCAGATAAGGCAGCGCGAACATATAGAGGCCGGTGAGCAAGAGCAGGATCAGCGGAAACAGCGCCAGCAAACCGATCCACAGCGCCTGTTGCTGCGCGACCATGGCGACGAGGTTGATGATGACCGCGGCCGTGAAGGCGATTGATATCCAGCGGTGGAACTGGCGAATCCAGCTATTCAAGGAGACCTCCTGTTGGGGTGATGTGACGGAATAGAAGTCAGTCAATGCGAGCCAACGGGTGGCGCGAACGCGCGCCCGATGACAGGCTCCGCGAAGCAATCCATCGCGCGGCATACGCGGAGCCATGGATTGCTTCGTCGCTATCGCTCCTCGCAATGACGGGGATGGAGCGCCGCATTCACTCCGGCCGCGCCAGGATCTGATCGAGCTTCTCCAAAAATTGCTTCCACCCGGCGTGGGCGCCGCCATAGGCCTGCTTGTGATGCGGCTGGAAGCCGGACTGCTCGACGCGCAGATGCGTGCCCGTGCTTGTCGGCGTCAGGGTGAAGGTCACGACGCTCTCGATATGGAACGCCGGATCCGCGTTGGCGTGATTCCAGGTGTAGGACAGCGTCTTGTTCGGCTCGACGGCGAGCACCTTGCAATCCAACACGCCGCCCCACTCGCCACGCAGGTTGAAGCCGTGCCCGACCACGGGCTTGAAGTCGTTCTTCATCAGCCACTCCTCGATCAGATGCGGTTGGGTGAGCGCGCGCCAGAGCTTTTCCGGCGGATGGGGGATGTCGCGCTCGACGACGACGGAACGCGCTTCAGGAACTGGCATGTCATTGGTCCATTCTTTTGAGGAGATCTTCGAGGTGGTCGAACCGGTTCTGCCAGAAGCCGGCCATCTGGCTGGTCCAGTCGATCAGCGGCGCCAGCGCGCCGAGCTGCGCGCTGTAATGGGTCTGGCGGCCCTCATGGCGGTCGCGCACCAGCCCGGCCTGCTTCAGCACGCCGAGATGTTTCGAGACTGCCGGCTGCGAGATGCCGGCGCGGGCCGTCAGCGCCCCGACCGTCTGCTCGCCTTCCCGGCACAGCCGTTCGAAGATGGCGCGCCGGGTCGGATCGGCCAGCGTCCGGAACAGCGTGTCGTGGGTGTCAGGCATTGGAATTCATAACCCGTTGGCTATTGGTTTATTCATAACCATGGAGCTATGGATCAGTCAACAGGGAAATGCGAGCGCTCAAGGCGAGGCAACGCGGCCTAGAACCTGTCGTGCACGAGTGGTGACCGAATTGCTGTGGTCTAACAGCATAACCGACGGGTTATGAACGCAGGCAGGAGAGCCCTTCCGTCATTCCGGGGCTCGCGAAGCGAGAGCCCGGAATCCATTGATCGACAGGTTGTGCGGCCCAATGGATTCCGGGTTCGCGCCAAGTGGCGCGCCCCGGAATGACGAGTGATCGATGCGCGCGCCGGTCGCGAGAATGCGAAGCGTATTCTTCAACTGTCATCGCCCGCGAGTGATGACACCGAACTTGGAATCGCACCGCATCACAGCCAAAATCTCCTCGCCCCTCCGACGGAGACCCCCCGATGTGCCAGCTCTGCGACGTCACAGCTCCCACGCAACCTTCCCGGCGCACTTTTCTCGCCGCAGCATGCGGCGCAGCCGCCACGCTCGCCTTCGCACCGCAGGCCATCGCCAAGGAGACTAAACCGCCGCCGAAGCCGCAGAACGTGTTGTCGCCGGATGCGGCGCTGGACCGGCTGGTGAAGGGCAATGCCCGCTATGTCGACGGCGTGTCGCGCCGGCATGATTTCAAACACGAGCGCGAGGCGCTGGCCGGCGGACAAAATCCATTTGCCGGCATCCTCGGCTGCGCCGACTCGCGGATCGCGCCGGAATATGCCTTCGACAGCGGCCGCGGCGATCTGTTCGTCTGCCGCGTCGCCGGCAATTTCGCCAGCGACGAAGTGGTCGCGAGCCTGGAATATGCGGTGTCCGCGCTCAACGTGCCGCTGTTCATGGTGCTCGGCCACGACGCTTGCGGCGCGGTCGACGCCACCATCAAGTCGCTGAAGGACAACACCACCCTGCCCGGCCATTTGCCCTCGCTGGTCAGCGCGATCGCGCCGGCGGTGAAGGCCGTCGACGGCAAGCCAGGCGACCGGCTCGCCAACGCCATCCGGCAAAACGTCATCGACAACATCACCAAGCTCAAATCGACGACGCCGATCCTCAACGCCGCAGTCGACCAGGGCAAGCTCAAGGTCGTCGGCGGCATCTATCGCCTCGGCGACGGCAAGGTCGAGTTGATCGTGTGATGGTGAGGAAACATAATCCAAGTCGTCCCGGCGAAGGCCGGGACCCATAACCACAAATGATCGTTGTTGCGTGCGGAGGAACAACGAGTCCCGTTCACAACATCCGCCGCGGAGTATGGGTCCCCGGCCTTCGCCGGGACGACGATGTTTATGCGGATGCGGCTCGCAACAAAACGACCGCGACTACGTAAACGCCGCCTCCACCTTGCCGAGCCCGTCGAGCTCCATCACCACCACGTCGCCCGCCTTCAGCCACACCGTCTTGACCAGGCTGCCGGTGAGCACGATCTGCCCGGCATGCAATCCCCTGCCCTCGGCGGCGAGCTGATTGGCGAGCCAGGCCAGCGCATTGTGGGGGTGGCCGAGCACGTCGGCGCCGGTGCCGCGGCCCTCCTCCTTGCCGTTGACGATGGCGCGGCCGGTGACGCCGAGCAGATCCGGCGCGGTGATGCGCGGCACCGCCTCGCCGAGCACGCAGCCGGCGGCGAAGAAGTCGTCGGCGATGAGCGTCGGCACGCCGAGCGTCTCCCATTTGACATAGCGGTCGTCGACGATCTCGATCGCGGGATGATAGGCCTCGATCGCCTCCGCGACCCATTCGGCGGTGAACGGCGCCTCGCCGGGGCTGAGATTGCGCGCCAGCCGGACCGCGATCTCGCATTCGACGCCGACATGGACGTAGTCGGCGACAGCCAACGTCGCCCCGCTCTCGTGCACCACCTTCTCGAACACGCCGCCGCCGCAAGGATGCGGGATATCGAGATATTGCTGCATCACGGCGCTGGTGCAGCCGATCTTGTAGCCGACGAGACCACCGAGCTCGGACTGCAGCAGATCGTGCAGCGCGCGCTGCACCTGATAGCCTTCGGCCTCGTCGCGCGGCACGACGTCCTTCGGCAGCGCCTTCAGCGGCGCACGGTTGCGGCGGGCGGTGGCGATCGCCTTTGCGGCTCCGAGGATCCGGTCCATCGGCGCAGCCTCCCTGTGATTGTGTTTGCTATCCACAATTCAGCACTCAGGGAGGGGTCTGGCAAGCGCAGCACACCTCACGCCTTGACGAGACCAAGCCGGATCAGGCTCTCGGCGGTCGCAACCAGCAGCTCTTCATTGCCGCGCGGGCTCCAGCCGAGCAGCGTGCGCGCCTTGGCGCTGGTGGATTGCCTGACCTTGCCGAGCAACGGCAGCGCCGCGCGGACCATCGGATTGCGGCGCGCGGCGAGCCGCAGCAGCCAGTCCGGAGCCTGGAACCGCGGCACCCGCCGCGCCTTGCCGCCGAGCCTGGCCCGCAGCACGCGCGCGATCTGAAGCACCGACATGGTCTCGCCGGCGACCGCGAGAAAGCGCTCGCCGTTGGCCTTGGGCGATGTCATCGCACGCAGGTGCAGGTCGGCGACGTCGCGCACGTCGACGAGCGCAAAATTGATCCGCGGCACCGCCGGCATCGCGCCCTCGAGCAGCATCTTGATGACGCCGATCGATTCGGAGAAATCGGGCCCGAGCGCCGGGCCGAACACCGCGACGGGATTGACCACGGCAAGCTCGAGGCCATTGCCCTCGCGCGCGACGAAATCCCAGGCGGCGCGCTCGGCCAGCGTCTTGGATTTCGGATAGGCCTGCACATCGGGACCGTCGAGATTGGTCCAGCTGGTCTCGTCGAACGGCGCAGCCCGCGGCGGATAGCCGTAGCCGATCGCGGCAAACGACGACGTCACGACGACGCGCTTGACGCCGGCATCGCGCGCCGCGCGCAGCACGCGCAGGGTTCCCTCGCGCGCCGGGGCGATCAATTCATTCTCGTCGTCGGGCACATGGGCCAGCAGCGGCGAGGCCACATGCATGACGAAGTCGCAACCGGCCGCCGCCGCGCGCCAGCCATCGTCGCGCATCAGGTCGGCGGCGACGAAGCCGACCTTGTCGGCGGTGTTGGCGCCACCCTCACGCAGCATCGCGATCACGTCCTTGGCGCGATCGAGATTGCGCACGGTGGTCCGCACCTCGTGGCCGGCGGCAAGCAGCTGCAGGATGACATGCGCGCCGATGAAGCCGGACCCGCCAGTGACCAAAACCATGCTCATATGACAGCCTCTTCCCGGTTCGGCTGCGGCCGCAGATATCGTGCCGCCCGCCCTGCACAGGCCGCATCTGGTCACCTATCTCTGATTGGGCAAGTAGGATGAATTTCGAGACTGGTATGGAAAACAAGACTAGTGCTGCCGGTGACGACGCCGAAAGCGGCAGCTGCTCCCGCGATCCGGCCATGCTGAACGAATTCCGGCGGACCATCCACGCGCTGAGCGGCAAGTGGAAACTCGAGATCCTCGGCTTGCTGGCGGAGGGCGGCGTGCGGTTCGGCGCGCTGCGCCGCGCCTGCGCGCCAATCACCCAGCACATGCTGACGGCGCGGTTGCGCGAGCTCGAGCGCGACGGCCTGGTGTCGCGCAGGGTGCTCGCCGAGAAGCCGCTGCAGGTCGAATACGAGCTGACCGACTCGGCCTGGGGCCTGCTGCCGGCATTCCGCGAGCTTCGCGCGTGGTCGAGGACCTACGGTATCCGCCGCAGCACGGTGGCAGGCGAGACGGCACTCGAGGTTGGAATCCGCTGAGTGATCCACGGCCGTCACGGCATCGGAATTCGGCCTCCGCTGCCGCTTGCCGGAGCGCACGCGCGTCGTCTCGATGGGTCATGATTGTCTCTCGAGCTCGTCGCCAGCCATCGGCGCTCGGCGATGCGCGGAACGGGGCGGGCTCATCCGGCTCACGGGAACCCGGGCAAACGCTTCCGCATAGAAGCGATCAGCAGCCCAGGAACAACACCGAAGTGATGTTGAGAGTGCGTGTCATCTTGGCGGCGCGACCCAACAACCGGCGCGCGCCGGGATCAATGCGTGGCGATCAGTCGCCACTACTCGTCGCGATAGACCTTCTCGCGCTTCTCGTGGCGTTCCTGCGCTTCCACCGACAGCGTCGCGATCGGACGGGCTTCGAGCCGCTTCAGCGAAATCGGCTCGCCGGTCTCTTCGCAATAGCCGTAGGTGTTGTCTTCGATGCGCTGGAGCGCCGCGTCGATCTTGGAGATCAGCTTGCGCTGACGGTCGCGGGCGCGGAGCTCGATCGCGCGATCGGTTTCCGAGGATGCACGATCGGCGAGGTCAGGATGATTGACGTTTTCTTCCTGGAGCGTCTGCAGCGTGATCTTCGATTCGCGGAGGATCTCGTCCTTCCAGGACAGCAGCTTGGCGCGGAAATAGTCGCGCTGCCGCTCATTCATGAAAGGCTCTTTTTCAGTCGGCCGGTAGTTCTTCAGCTTTTCCAAAGGCAGCCATGTCCCTGTCAGGCGGAGGGAACATCTCCCCTCCGCGCGGCGCTTATATAGCCACGACATGTGACAGACAATGCCTGCAACCGGCAAAGCCGCCCTGCCCCCAAGGCCTTGCACAGGCAAACTTATCCGGCCCGGCCGGGGGCAGCCCCGCCGCCTCAATAGCCGACCGTGAAACGCGTGCGGATATGGGCCGGACGCTCGATCTCGTCGGCGAGTGCAACTGCGAAATCCTCGAACGAGATCCAGCTTTTCCCGTCGGAAGCGGTCAGAAGCTGGTCGGTCCCGAGGCGGAACTTGCCGGTCCGCTCGCCGTCAACGAACAGCGCCGAGGGCGACAGGAAGGTCCAGTTCAGGTCCTTTTCCTGCCGCAGCAGGTCGAGATATTCGGCGCCTTTGGTGGCCTCGGCCTTGTATTGGGCCGGGAAATTGGGGGTCGTCACCAGCCGGACGCCGGGTGCCACTTCGAGGCTGCCCGCCCCGCCGACCACGAGATAGCGGCCGACGCCCGACGCCTTGGCGGCCCCGATCAATTTGGCGGGGTCGCTGGCCGTGAAATGCACCGAGCTGATCGCGGCGTCATGGCCGGCCCACAGGGCAGCGAGCCCGGCCTCGTCGTGCACGTCGCCCTGTTTGGCGGTGACGTTCAGCAGTGCAGCGATGTTCTCCGGGTTGCGGGCGATGGCGGTGACGGCGTGGCCGCGGCGGGCGAGTTCCGATGTGATGCGCGAGCCGGCCCGGCCGGACGCGCCGACGATGGCGATCTTCATCTCAAGTCTCCGATAGTTGGTTTCCAATGGTGACTAGATAGCGAAATGGATGTAGGTGTGAAGAGCGCACTTGTGCGTCACCTGATTACGCCGGAGTAACCGCGATGAAAGCCGCTCACATGAAACCGGACGCCTACGCGGCGAACTGCCCGACCCGCCAGATCCTCGACCGGGTCGGCGACAAATGGGCGGTGCTGATCCTGCTGCTGCTACGCAGCGAGCCGATGCGGTTCAACCAGCTGCGCCGCGCCATCGAGGGCATCTCGCAGAAGATGCTGTCGCAGGTGCTGAAAAGCCTGGAGCGCGACGGGTTGCTGCGCCGCCGCGCGATCGCAACGGTTCCGGTCACGGTGGAGTATTCGATCACGCCGCTTGGGCTGACGCTCGCCGAGGCGGTCGATCCCCTGCGCGACTGGGCCGAGCAGAATCTGAAAGAGGTGCTGGCGGCACAGCGCCGCTATGATTCGCAGCGCAAGCCGCTGGAGGCGGCGTGAGGCAAGTGAACTAAAACCTGTGAACGGCGAGTGGCGGATCTAGTACTGGCCGGCCTTAGTATTGACCAGCCTTGGCGAGCTCGACCTCGACGCGCAACTCGATCTCGCCGAGCACGGCGTCGAGGCCGGGATCGCCGGAAGATTCCTTCAGGCTTGCGGCGGCGTTGCGCAGCCGGCTCACCGTGGCGGTATCGAAGCTGCCGGAGAGCAGCCCGAGTTTGAGATCGTCGAGCACGTCGAGGGCGCCCTTGCCGCGGGCCACCGAGCGCTTGCGGCGTTCGGTCGGGTCCTCGACGCCCTGCAGGGCGAGCAGCGCATCGAGGCTGGTCGTGGCCATCGGCGCGGCCGCGGAACGGACCTCGTCTGGAACCGATGTCGCCTCCGGCAGCGAGAAGCTGGTCGAGGAGGTCCGGCGCGCGCTGCTCGTGGACGAGCCAATCGTGGTGCCGTTCGGTCCGTAAATGCGCATCGCGATGATCCCGCAGGCCTGAGTGGGCGCGAGCATCGCCGCTTTATGGTTAACGGTGCGTAAACGACCCGGCAATTTCTGCCGCAACGCGGCAGTTTCGCGCGCCCTGCCAAACCGGAGCCGAATCGGGATCCGACAATTTCGATAAATATATCAATACATTGCCAGCGTGGTCCGACGTGGCACGAGGCTCGCATGGTTAATGGCGGATCACCGTCATGGGAGTGTCGCGTGATCCGCCAGTGAGTTCGAGGGGAGCATCGGGATGCCCGGCATCCGCCAGGTAAAGCTATTCGGGATGGCCTGCGCCGCGCTGGTTGCGCTGGCGGTGTCAGTCATGCCCGCAGCCGCGACGTCGCGGATCAAGGACCTCGCCAATATCGAAGGCGTGCGGCAGAACCAGTTGATCGGCTACGGCCTCGTGGTCGGCCTCAATGGCACCGGCGACACGCTGAACAACATCCCCTTCACCAAGCAGTCGCTGCAGGCGATGCTGGAACGCATGGGCGTCAACATCCGCGGCGCCACCATCCGCACCGGCAACGTCGCCGCCGTGATGGTCACCGGCAACCTGCCGGCGTTCGGCACCCAGGGCACGCGCATGGACGTCACGGTCTCCGCGCTCGGCGACGCCAAGGATCTGCGCGGCGGCACGCTGCTCGTCACCCCCCTGCTCGGCGCCGACGGCAATGTCTACGCGGTGGCGCAGGGCACGCTTGCGATCTCCGGCTTCAACGCCGAGGGCGAGGCCGCCAAGATCGTGCGCGGCGTGCCGACGGTCGGACGCATCGCCAACGGCGCCATCATCGAGCGCGAGATCGAGTTCGCGCTGAACCGCATGCCCAATGTGCGCCTCGCGCTGCGCAACGCCGACTTCACCACCGCGAAGCGTATTGCGGCCGCGGTCAACGACTATCTCGGCGTCAAGACCGCCGAGCCGCTCGACCCCTCGACCGTGCAGCTGACGATCCCGCCTGAGTTCAAAGGCAATGTCGTCGCCTTCCTGACCGAGATCGAGCAGTTGCAGGTCGAGCCGGATCTTGCCGCCAGGATCGTGATCGACGAGCGCTCCGGCATCATCGTGATGGGCCGCGACGTCCGTGTCGCGACCGTCGCGGTGGCGCAAGGCAACCTCACCGTGACGATCTCGGAGAGCCCACAGGTCAGCCAGCCCAACCCGCTGTCGCGCGGCCGCACCGTGGTGACGCCGCGCAGCAATGTCCAGGTCACCGAGGACGGCAAGAAGTTCGCGGTCGTCAAGGACGGCGTCTCGCTGCAGCAGCTGGTCGACGGCCTCAACGGCCTCGGCATCGGACCACGCGATCTCATCAGCATCCTGCAGGCGATCAAGGCCGCGGGTGCGATCGAAGCCGACATCGAAGTGATGTGATGCAGAGCCTGATCAACAGCAACGGCGGCAGCATGCCGAAGCAGGCGCTGATGCCGCTGTACAACAACCGCCCGGATCCCGTGCTGCAGGACGCGCTCACCAAGGTGCCGGCGCAGACCCAGGCCAAGGACCAGAAGACCGCGACCGCATTCGAATCGATGTTCCTGAACTCGATGTTCTCGCAGATGACATCCGGGCTGAAGGGCGACGGCCCGTTCGGCGACACCGTCGGCACCGGCCCGTGGCGCTCGATGCTGACCGATCAATATGCCCAGAACTTCGCCAAGGCCGGCGGCGTCGGCATCTCCCATGAGGTGTTCCGCTCGCTGATCCTGCAGCAGGCGAAGCAAAGCTAGTTCGGACGAAGGAGAAGCGCGATGAACCAGCGTCCACAGCAGCGGCAAGCCACCGCCCCCGCAGCGCGGCCGACGACACCGCCAGATGTCGCGAGGCTCGCCAAGGAGCTGATGGACGTGATGAGCGCGCTGCTCGGCGTCGTCGAGCGGGAGACCGAACTGGTCCGCGCCGGCAAGGTGCGCGAGGGGATGCGGCTCGAGACGCAGAAGTCGGAGCTGTCGCGGCGATACATGATCGCGGTCGAGCATCTGAAGTCGATGCACAAGATGCTGGCGCAGACCGAGCCCGAGTTGCTAACGACGCTGCGCCGCCATCACGACACCTTCCGCGCCATGCTGCAGGTCAACCTGACGGTGCTGGCAACCGCGCATGCGGTCTCCGAAGGCATCGTGCGCGGCGTCAACGCCGAGGTGCAGCGCCGCAACATCCCCAACACCTACACCGCCTCGGGACGCCGCGCGGCGCCCGGCCCGCGCAACATGACGCCGCTCTCCGTCAGCCGTTCGCTCTGAACGCGCCGCTTTATCGCTACAATTTTCGGCAAATTGCCGCGCTGAAATCAGTGCGGCATTCAGCGCGTTTTCTAACAGCCTGTTGAGAGGTTCCCCGTAGAGTTGCGGACCGCGAGGGGTTGGGATTTGACTCAAGCAAACTAGTGCCTGCGCACTACGAGGCTGCCATGAGTACGGATTTCAACATCAAGCCGGTGGGGGCACCGGTTGCGGCACCTGTGATATCGCCGTCGAGTGAGACGGCGCAGAAGGCCGTTGCGACGGAGTTGCCGCCGAGCCAGAGCGTGACCGCTCCGGAGCCGGCCGTGCGCGTCACCATCGGTTCTGACGCCGTCAACGCCTCGATCTCAAATCAGGCCTCGACGAACACCGACCGCGTCGTCATCGACCGCGATGCCGGCGCCGTGGTCTACCAGGTGGTGGACAATCGCACCAACCTCGTGGTGCGGCAGTTTCCGGAAGACGCGGCACTGCGCCGCCGCGCCTATTTCCGCACGCTCGACCTCAACAAGGATCATTCGAGCCGCAAGCAGGCGACTGACCGTCAGGTCTGAGCCGGAACAGGCGATCCGTCAGCTCGACTGCGTGGCGTAGGCCTGATCGAGATAGGTCGATCCGGTCGCCGGATCGGTGACGACATTCTTGATCAACGCCGTGCCCGACTTGGCCAGCGTGAACTTGGTATCGGCGATCCGGAACCCGCCATCCTTGATCAGCACGTCCTGGTACTTGCTGGTGCCGTCGCTCTGTTAACGCACCTTGGCGCGAAAGCCCTGGACGTTCGACACCGTGATGTTGAACGATTTGCCATTGGCGTATTTGCCGCTCCAGCTGCCCTGATAAAGCGTCGGATCGACCGGGACATAGGGCGTGTTCGAGGGAACGGTGAGCCCGACGGCCTTGTAGTTGGCCGACAGGATGCTCATCAGGTCTGCCATCCGAGGCTCCCGGTAAGGCCGGTCGATCAGCCGCGGCCGGACAGGCCCGCGGCGAGGTTGCAGTTGATCTCGATCAGCGGCTTCAGCTTGGCCGGGTCGGGATTGAGCTGCATGTCGACGGTCTGCTTCATCACGAACACGCCGATATTGGCGATGTTCTGCCTGATATCGAGCGGCTGCGGATTGTCGTCACCCTGCGCGGCGCTCAGGAAGATCGACCACAGGCGGCGGTTGAACAGCAGCGCGTTGTCGAGCGCCTTGTCGGGACCGTTCCAGTTGGTCTGGACCTCCTGCAACTGGCGAGCGGCCTTCAGCAGCGCCTGCGCTTCGATTTCACGTGGGGAGGCGGTCGTCGTGGAGGTGCGAGCGTAGGCTTGGGCAGCATTGGACATTCATGACCTCGATGATGCGGATTTCTCGAGCCGCGGAGACGCCATTCTGGCGCTCGTCAATTATGCGCCCGCCGGCTTTAAATATGGTTAGCAGTCGTTACGACCTGCGCCTTTCCCGCGGCACAGACAGATCCCGCAATATCCCGGAAGCAAACAGAAACGGCGGGGTTTCCCCCGCCGTTTCCGAACATCGCTTGCAGCGGCGGCTAGCGAAGCAGCTGGAGCACGCTCTGCTGGCTCTGGTTGGCGAGCGCGAGCGCGGACACCGCGATCGACTGGCGGGTCGACAGCGCCTGGCTGTTGGCCGCCTCCTCGTTGGTGTCGGCCAGCGTCAGGTTGGACGAGCCGGTCTGCAGCACGTTGATCAGGTTCTTGGAGAAGTCCTGCCGAATCTGCACCACCGAGAGGTTCGAGCCCAGGGTCGACGCCTCGCTGCGCAAGGCAGAGCTCGCCGAACCGAGCTCGGTGAGCACCTTGTTCGCCGAGTTGTTGTCGAGGAAATCGGTCCCAGACGTCAGCGCGTTCAGACCGAGCCCGGCGGCACTGTAGGTGACGCCGGTGATGTTGAGGGTGGACTTGCCGGTTTCGTTGAAGGTCAGCTTGAGGCTGTCGCCGTTCAACAAATTGACGCCGTTGAACGACGCATCCTGGGCCGTGGTGCTGATCTGGGCGATGGTGTTGTTGTACTGGGCAATCAGGTTCGCCCGCGCCGACTGCGAGGCCGGATCGGCGACCGGCGCGCTGCCGGCAGCACCAAACGTCGCTGTACCGCCACCGGTGTTGGTGAACGTCACCGCACCGATCGTCGAAGACGCGGCATCGTTGGTCGTGGTGATGACGAGCTTGTTGGAGTTGTCGAGACTGGCCGTCAAATTGCTGGCCGCCAGCGACGTATTGAGCTGCGCAAGCGACTCGCTGGCACCGAAGGTGATGGTGAAGGCAGGCTGGCCGGCGGATGCTGCGATCGCAAGCACGTCGCCGCTCTTGATCGTGGTGCCGTCAACCAGATTGGCTGCGGTGCCGCCGAGCGCCGCCGTCGAGCTGACGCTCGACTTGGCCGAATAGCCGACCGGGCTCTGCAGCACCTGATTTGCGATCGACTTCGCGGTGTCGACCAGCTTCTGCAGCGAGGTGATACCGGTGTTGGCGGCTTGCAGGACCTGCACGCCGTTGCCGATGCCGTCGAGCAGATTGTTGATGTCGCTGGCGCGATTGTCGAGCGATTGCGCGGTGAAGAAGTTGGTCGGGTTGTCGAGCGCCGTGTTGACCTTCTTGCCGGTGGCGAGGCGGTTCTGCGTGGTGGAGAGCAGATCGGCGGTCGACTGGAGGGAGAGCAGGTTCTGACGAACGGACGCCGAGAGAACGAGATCGGACATTTTCATACCTTTCTGGTGTGAAACTGAGGGAAGCAACCGCTTCGGTCCTTTCTGACCGGGCGGATGGCCGATCGTGGGGATAAGCCGCGAAGGAAAAAGAAATCTCCGCGACCGCATTTGAAGCAAATGCGGAAGAATAAAACTGTCGCCACCAGGCGAAGTTCACCCCGAAAACTACTGAGACGACGGCGAAATCCGGAGATCTCAGGACGGCGCCCAAGCCCGCGTTCACCAAGCATTAACCATCATGGGAAAGGATCGCTGCCGCATCGGCCCATCGCCGCGACGGCGGCTGTAAGCAGGACCGGCATCAATTTCGATTTGCTGCAACGACGTCCTGCGCAACCCGCGGCAAAGGAGAACGGTCATGGCCCTGAAGGTCGAGCTCAAGCCGAACGAGCGCATCATTGTCGGCAATTGCGTGATCACCAATACCGATCAGCGCGCCCGGCTCCTGATCGACGGCGACCGCATCCCGATCCTGCGCGAGAAGGACATCCTGACGCCGGAGACCGCCGACACGCCGGCCAAGCTGGTCTATCTGGCCGTGCAGCTGATGTATCTGTCGCCGGATCCGATGGCGCACCACCCGACCTATTTCAGCCTGGTGCGCGATATCCTCACCGCGATGCCGAGCGCCTGGCCGTTCATCGAGGGCATCAACAACTGCATCCTCAATGGCGACGTCTATCACGCCCTGAAGGAATCGAAGAAGCTGATCGCGCACGAGGACAAAGTGCTCGAGACCGCACGGAGCCTGCAGGCTGCGGCCCAGGACGAGACCCGCAAGCGCGCCTGAACTTCGCTTGTAAGGTGAGCACGCCGGCTAGGCTCCCTCTCCCCTTGCGGGAGAGGGCGGGGAGAGGGGTGGCCCCGGGCGAGATGCCGATGGGCGCCCTCTTCTCACAGTCAGCGCATGTCGCCGCTACGCATGCGGAGAGTGCACGTCGTGTGGCACCCCTCTCCCTAACCCTCTCCCGCAAGGGGAGAGGGAATCCAGCCGTCAGTACGTCCCTTACGGGCGATCAACCGATCGGCAAATACTTCAGCAGCGTCGTCTGGTACAGCATCGACGTGGTCTGGTAGGACGCTTGCAGGCTGGTCTGCAGCGCCAGGATCTTGGTCGCGACCTCGTCCTGGTTCACGCCCTCGATCTGGTCGAGCATGGTCTGCGCCATCGATTTGACCTGGGTCTGGCGGTCCGTCGCCGCTTTGATCGAGGTCTGCGCACCCGCAATCTGCGCCTGTACGTCCTGGATCTGCTGCTGGCCGGTCTGCGGCGCGAGGTTCGCCGTAATCCGTTGCGCCAGCGCTGTCACCTGAGCGCTCGCATTCGGGTTGCCGGCGTTGGTCGTGACCGCCGCATACACCGCGACGTTCTGCAGCAGATAGCGGAACGCCTGCTCGTTGGCGCGCGCGCCATATTGCACCGAGATCGACTGATCGACCTGCGCCACCGCCGTTCCGCGCGCCGGATCGCTGCCGTTCTCGCCGGTGTACCAGATCACGGTATTCGCGGACGTTCCCGCCACGAGGCTCGTCGCGGTGTTGAACGGCGGACCGCCGACGCGCAGCGGCGCCGGCACAGCCGTCGTGTTGTTGGTGATGCCGAGCGAGCCGAGCGCCGCCGGATTGGAGCTCGAGATCGACAGATCAGCGCCATCGGCGCCGTGCAGCGTGATCGCGCCATTGCTGATGGTCGATGCATTGCTGGTGCCGCTGATCTGGTCGATCTTCGACATCAGCGCCTGCACGCTGTCGGTGACGTTGAGCTGGTTACCGGTCGCGCCCGACGCCACGAAGGTGATTGGTGTGCCGTTCACCGTGATGGTGTCGCCGGCTGCGAAGCTCGTCGCCAGCGAATTGCTCCCTGCCGCACCCGACAGCTGCGTTGCGCCCGTGATCGGCGCCGCCGGCGTGGCCTGGTTGCTGGCCGCCGCGCCGGTGATCGTCGCAACCGGATTGAAGAAGTTGTTGGAGGCTGCGATCGCCGATGCCGCGACCAGCGAGGTGTCGCTCAAGGTCTGGACCTGCGATTTCAGCGTCGCCTGCAGATTCGCTGATGTAGCCGTGGTGTCGGCACCGATCAGGAACGCGCCGGCCGGCGGCGGGTTGGTTGTGGTCGCCGTGAGCTGGATCGCTTCGGTGGTGCCGTCGGGCAGCGTGAAGTTGAACTTGACCGTGTCGCCATTGTTCGGATTGACGGCGCCGAGATCGACCGAGGCCACGGCAGGCGTGCCGGTCGGCTGCGTCACGGTGGCGCCTGACAGCGAAGACTGCACCGACAGCAGCTTCAGGCCGAAAGCCGATCCGTCCTGGGCGATGCTGGTCACCGTGGGCGCCGCTGCGGGTGAGGCGACGGTCAGATGGCCCATAGTGTTGACGCCCTGGTCGGCCTGCTTGCGCTCATTGATGAGCTGCGTGAGGCCGGCCTGCGTCGCGGTGCCGTTGAGCATGGTGTCGGCGGACACCGTCGCGGCCGTATCGGTGGCGCGGCCGGAGAACAGATAGCGGTCGCCGGACTGGCTGTTCAGCATCGACACCGCGTTGGCGAGCGCGGCCTGCGCCGTGATCTGGCCCGAGGTCTGGCCGTTGTTGTTGAGCGTCTGCGTCGCCGTGGTCGAGGCGTTCTTCACCTGGGTGCCGATATCGGACAATCCCTGCAATGCCAGGTTCATCACGCCGAGCCGCGTGTTGACATTGGTTGCGGTGTCGGAGAACGCGTTGATGCTGCTGATCTGGCCGCGCAGGCTGAGCGCGAAGCCGCGATCCAGCCCCTGCCCTGCATAGGTCGTCGACACCTTGCCGGTCGCAAGCTGCGTCGTCAGGTCATCGAGCTGACTGCGCAGGTTCATGATCGCGGAGCCGATATAGGACGTCCGCGCGCTAACGCCGCTGATCGACATAAGACCTCACATCACCTGCATCAGCGTGTCGTACATCTGCTTGATCGACGACATCACGCGCGCATTGGCGGAATAGGCATTCTGGAGCTGGAGCAGATGCGACATCTCGTCGTCGATATTGACGCCCGACGTCGCGCTCATCTTGCTTTGCAGCGTGTTGAGCACGACGTCCTGCCCGTCGGACAGTTGCTTGGCTGATGTGGCCGCCTCGCCCTGCTGGCTGATGAACTGCCGCGCGAAATTCAGCAAGGTGCCGGTGAACGGAGCGCTGCTGGTGCCGAGCCCGGTCTGCGGCGAGTAGCTGTAGGACCCCGTCGACAACTGCGACAGCATCAAATTGGCGCGCGTGGTGTCGCCGGCCGCGGTGGGCGGGTTGGTCGAGAACACGACGGCCCGCGAGGGATCGCCGACCAGCGCGGTGTTGACGCTGATCCGCGCGGCAAGGCCGGTCATCTGCGACCCGTTGGCGGTGACCGCGCCGGTATAGAGCCCGCCATTGTCGGTGAACAGCGGCAGCTGCGGATTGCCCGATGTCAGCGACGACACGGTCGAGGTGACGGATCCCGATGTCACCGAGGAACGGCCGGTGCCGTCATCGAGCACACGCACCGTCGATCCGGACGGGTTGGAGAATTGCAATCCCGCGCTCGCGCCGAGCGCGCCGTTGAGCTGCGACAGCACCGAGCTCATGCCGTGGGAGAAATCGACCCCGACCACCTCGTCGTTCGGGTCCGTCGTCGCGTTGTTGCTGAGCGGCAGCACGCTCGGATCGTCGACACGGACCAGCGACAGATTGTGGGTGACGCCTGTCGTGTTGTCCTTGTAGCTGACGTGGACGACGTTGCCGCTCTGCAATCCGGAGAGATCGAGGTCGAAGCCGGATTGCGGCGCCAGCGACGCCGGTGCCGCGGTGCCCGCGGTGGTCTTGTCCGACAGCGCGCTCGACATCGACGCGGCGAACTGGTCGATCTGGGTCTGCGCCTTGACCAGGGTGTTGTCGCGCAGCTCGAGCAAGGCTGCGATCTTGCCGGAGCGGATCGAGTTGGTCGACACCAGGTCGTAGCTGCCGCCATGCGGGAAGTTGACGGTGATGGTGCCGACATTGCTCTTGGTCGGATCAGAGTTGTACAGCGTGTTGGGCGTCATCGTGCCCTGCGCGTTGAAGCTCAACTGCGCCGCCTCGGTGCCGACCAGCTGCACGCCGGAATTGGTGAACACCGTGACCTGGTTCTGGTCATTGCTGACGGTGCGGATGTCCATCAGCTGCGCGAGCTGCGTGATGTACTGGTCGCGCTGATCGAGCAGGGCCGCGGTCGACGCATCGGTCTGGCCGCCGGCCTGCAGCTGCTTGTTGATGGTCGCGATCTGGGTCAGCGCATTGTTGGCGGTGTTGACGGAATCGCTGATGCCGGCTTCGGCATTGGCGCGCAGGCTCTGGATGCCTTGCGAGGTCGCGTTGAGCTGCTGCGCCATCGACTGCGCGGCATTGACGACGCCGATGCGCGCCGACTGCGAGTCCGGGCTGGTCGAGAGGCCCTGCACCGCGGTCAGGAACTTGTTGTAGGCGTCCTCGATCGTCCCGGTCGAGTCGGGATTGCCGTACACGCTCTGCAGATTGGCAAGATAGGTCGAGCGGGTGTCCGCGTAGACCGCGCCCGAGGTCTCGGTGCGGAGCTGGCTCTGCAGATATTGGTCGAGCTGCCGGTTGACGCCGTTGAGGAGAACGCTCGATCCGTAGTCGCCGGTGGTGCCGGCAACCTGGTTCAGCGTCTTCTTGACGTAGCCTGGCGTTTCCGAGTTGGCGACGTTCGACGACACGAGCGAGAGCGAGGCCTGCGTCGCACGCAGGCCCGACATCGCGGTGGAAAGGGCTTGGCTCAAACCCATGACTTGCTACTCGTCTCTACTTCATGCCGCATGTGCGGATCAGCGCATGACGTTCAGGAGATCCTGCACCATCGAATTGGTGGTCGTGATCACCTTGGTGTTCGCGGAATAGGCCTGCTGCGTGACGATCAGCTTGGTGAACTCGTCGGCGATATCGGTGTTGGAGGATTCCAGTGACGAGCCGACGATGGTGCCGCCGTTGCCGAACAGCGCCGCGCCGGATTCGTCGGTTGCCTCGAATGCGCCGCCGTCGATGCGCTTCAGGAAGTTGGTGCCGTTGAAGGTCGCCACCGAGATCTCGGCGAGGTCGATGTTGCGGCCGTTGGTGTAGGTGCCGACGATCCGCCCGTTGGTGGAGACGCTGACCGACTGCAATTGACCGGCCGGGAATCCGTCCTGCTGGATCTGGTTGACCTGGACGTTGCCGTTGACGTCGGCGAACTGGGTCACGCCGCCGCTCCCGAAATTGATCACGGGATTTCCGAGCGACACGCCGTTGACGACGGCGTTGTTGAGCGTCACCGAGGAGATCGCCGGCGACATCTGGCCGCTCGACGAGAAGGTGAAGTTGACGTTGGCGTTCTGCCAGGCGACCTGGGTGCCGGTGGCGTTGGGATTGACCTGGTAGAACAGGTTCCAGGTATCGGTATGTCCGGCCCCCTGCGAGGCACTGTCGGTCTTGGCCCAGCGCAGTTGCATGTTCACCGGCGCGCCCGACACGTCGTAGGCCGTGACCGAGCCGCCGGCGAGGCTCTCGTTGAGGAAAGTCGAGTTGTCGTTGCCGACCACCTGACCGGTGCCGACCGTGCCGCCGCCACCACGGGCCGCGACGGCCTTGCCGCCGGCAAAGCCGAGCGCGGCGAAGGCGGTCGAGTTCGAGGTCGTGATCGAGAGATCGGCCGACGTGCCCGAATGCAGGGTGATCGAGCCTCCCGAGATGGTGGAGGCCGTGCCGGTGCCGGTGATCGAGTCGATCTTGCCCAGCAGGGTCGAGATGTTGTCGGTGACGTTGAGCTGATTGCCGGTCGCGCCCGAGCCCACGAAGGTGAGCACCGTGCCGTTGACGGTGATGGTGTCGCCGACGGCGAAGCTCGCATTGATCGAGTCGGTGCCGGCGGCGCCCGACAGCGCGGTGTTGCCGGTGTTCGGCGCCGAAGGCGAGGCCTTGTTGCTCTGCACGGTGCCTGTCGTCGTGGAATCGGTGTAGGGCGCCGCCGGCGTGCCCATCACCAGCGGGTTGTGACCGGCGCTGAACGACCCCGGCTGCAGCAATTCGGAACCGGGAACCGAGGTGTCGTGCTTGGTGGTCAGCGGATACGACGCGAGATTGACGCGGTAGTCGACCTTGGTGGTCGGCTGCGCGGGCAGGAAGTCGTTCTTGAACCGCAGCACCTGCGGCGAGGAGCCGGCCGGATTGCCGGTGGTCGGGTCGATCGGCACGCCTTCCAGATAATAGCCGGCGCCGTTGACGAGATAGCCATCCTTGTTGAGCTGGAAATCGCCGCGGCGGCTGTAGCGATCGACGCCGTCGAACACCGGCGAGCCGTCGGTGAAGCTGCCGGGCTTCTGCACGGAGAAGAAGCCGTTGCCGTTGATCGCCATGAAGGTCGCAACGGAGGCGGACTGCACGTCGCCCTGCACCGAGTTGGTGGAACGGGACTGCGCCGTGACGCCGCCGGCGATCTGCGCCGTCAGCGCGGTCTGCGGCACGAGGTCCATGAACGACGTGTCGATGCGCTTGAACGCGGTGGTCTGCGAATTGGCGATGTTGCCCGAGATGTTCTCGAGCGCATACGACTCCGCACGCAAGCCGCCGACGGAGGTCGTGAGAGCGCCGAAGATACCCATGACATCAACTCCAGTTCGATTCCCGGCGGCGCGCACTCAGAAAAATTCGCCGCATCGGCGGAGCATGTCGCAATTGCCGTGCCAGGAAACGAAACGTAACAAAATCATGCGCTTGAAAAAAAAGCCCCGGCCGTAAGGCCGGGGCACATTTGCCGGGCGGGCAACTATTGCCGGGAAAGAGCTGTCAGGTGGCCGATGCAGCCGCCGGGTGAAACACCAGCGCGAAGCCGTCCATGCAGTAGCGCAATCCGGTCGGCTTCGGGCCGTCATCGAAGACGTGGCCGAGATGGCCGCCGCAACGGCGGCAATGAATTTCGGTGCGCAGCATGCCGAAGGTGCGGTCCTCCGTCTTGCCGACCGCGTTCTCCAGCGGCTGATAGAAGCTCGGCCAGCCGGTGCCGCTCTCATACTTGGTCTCGGACGAGAACAGCGGCAGGTCGCATCCCGCGCAGGCGAAGATGCCCTTGCGATGCTCCTTGAGCAGCGGGCTCGATCCCGGCCGCTCGGTGCCCTCCTTGCGCAGGATCTCGTATTGCTGCGGCGTCAGCTGCGCACGCCATTCGGCGTCGGTCTTCTCGACCTCGAATTTCTCGGCGGCTTGCGCCGGCGAGGCGCGGAGCCAGCGGAAGGCGGCCAGTCCCAGCAGGCTGGCGACGGACGCAAGCAGGATGCGGCGATCGATCATCATTATTCTCCCGTGAGGCCCATTGTTCGCCATCAAATACGGGCGCCCCGGCTCGACGTTACATCGGTCCGCCCGAGATGTGCTCACTTTCCTGCGAGGAAGCTGGATGCGGCTCAGCCGCCTCCTGCACCGGAACTGGCGGCGCTGGGCGCGCGGGCCCCGGCGGCGGGCGGCGCCGCGGCGGGCCGCGGGTTCCCGCCTTCAGATTGGCCTCGGCCAGCCGCGCCTCGCGGACGCGCTCCTTCGCCCGCACCCCCTCGCGGTAGCGGGCCAGCGCGCCGGCCGCGGACGAGGCCCCCCTCGCCCACAGGCCGATGACATGGCCGGCGACACGACCGGTGGTGCCGCCGGCCCAGACCAGCTCGAACGGCGAAAACAGCCGCCAGCGGTCGTCGCCCCACAGGATGCTGCGCGCGATCAATTGTCCGGCCATCGCCGAGGTGTTGAGCCCCTGCCGGCCAAAGCCGCTGGCGACCCACAGGCCTTTGCGGAGTTGCCCGATCTGCGGCATGCCGTGCACGGTGACGCCGACCGCGCCGCCGAACACATCTGATATCGGCACCTTGCCGAGTTGCGGAAACACCGTGGCGATCCGGCGCTGCACCGCGGCACCGAAACGCTTCGGCCGGGCGTCCCAGGTGGTCTCAGGACTGGCCCAGAGCAGGCGATCGCCGTCGACGATGCGGAATTGATCGATGCCGTCATTGTCGGTCACCGAGCCCTGGAACGCGATCGTCTCCGCCAGCGGCGTACCGAGCGGCTCGCTCAGTGCCGCATAGCGCCAGACCGGCAGCAGCGTGTCCGACAGCCGCTTCAGCGGCGCGCCGAGATGGATGTTGCCCGCCAGCACAATGTGGGTGGCGCGCAGCCGCGCCGACGGCGTGACGATGCGCTTGCGGATTCCGGAGAAGTCGATGCTGACGACCGGCGTGTCCTCGAAGATCCGCGCGCCCATCCGCGTCGCCAGCGCCGCGAGGCCATGGACATATTTGCGGCCGTCGAGCTGGAAGGCCTTCGGATAGTAAATGCCGTGGAAGTAACGGCCGGTCCTGAGCACGCTGCGCACCCGGTCGACCTGCCAGCCCTCGACCTCGGTCGCGAAATCCTCGGCCAGTGTTTGCAGCCGGCTGATCAGGGTCTCGCCGGCATCGACATTGGAGACCTCGAGCGCGCCTTCGGAGGGTGCGATGCCAGGGATCAGTTCCTCGGTCGCGGTGGCGCGGACGTAATCGGCCCCCTCCTTCGACAGCGCCCAGAGCTCGCGGGCGTCCTCGAGGCCGACGCGCTCGATCAGGTCCGCGACCGGCAGGCCGAAGCCCGGCATCACGCTGCCGAGATGGTGGCCGGAGGCGTTCCAGCCGACCTGACGGCCCTCGAGCACCGCAACGCTTGCACCGAGCCGCGCCGCCTCGCGCGCCACCGTCAGGCCGGCAAGACCGGCCCCGACCACGCAGATGTCGACGTCGAGGTCGAATGCCAGACGCGCGCGGAACGGAGAGGCCGCCGCATCGGGGGCGTCTACCGCACTTGTGGAAGTCTCGTCCATGGCGTTTCTTACGAACCGCCGCGGCGCTTGTCACCTTGTCCAGGGCATGAGCCTGTAGAATTAATTCCGACTGAACGAATCGAGATGGAAGTCCATGCGCCGTTTGCTGCTGCTGCGTCACGCCAAGACCGAAACCGACGCGCCGTCCGGGCAGGACCAGGACCGTCGCCTCGACGAGCGCGGCCACCGCGATGCCGCGGAGATCGGCGGCTGGATCACGAGGCATAAGCCCCTGCCCGACCTCGTCCTGGTATCGCCGGCGGTCCGCGCCGCGCAGACCTGGGAGATCGCGCATCAGGCGATGAAGGACGCCAGGCCGCAGCCGAAAGTCGAATTCCTGCCGGAACTCTATGGTGCCGATCCGGCGCAATTGCTGATCACGATCCGGATGGCTTCGGTCACGGATCCGAAGCGGCTGATGCTGGTCGGCCATAATCCCGGGATGCACGAGCTCGCGCTGACCTTGACCGGCAGCGGCGACGAGGCCGCGAAGAAAGCGCTGAGCGACAATTTGCCGACCTCGGGGCTGGCGATCTTCGAGTTCGCGATCGACGACTGGAATGAGGTGTCGTTCCGCCGCGGCCGACTGGTCCAGTTCGTCAGCCCGAAGCTGTTGAAGCAAGCGTGAGGTGACTGACAGCGGGCGGACAGCGCCGCGCCGCCATGCTATGTTGCGCTCGCGCGACAGGGGACCAGGTCGCGCCAAACAAGCGCCGGTACACGGCCAAGAAAGAGAAGGCACGCACCCCACCAGGGGACCAAGCGGCTCCGGACCAATCGCGGACAGGAGGGCGCAGATGTACAAATCCATTCTCGTGCCGATCGACCTCGCCGACACCGATCTGGCGAAGGGAGCGATCGCAACCGCTGCGACGTTGTCGCAGACCTGGAGCGGCTCGGTCCGCCTGCTCAACGTGTTGCCGATGACGCCGGTGATGCTCGCCGAATATGTGCCGGCGGATTTCGACAGCCAGCAGCGCGAAACCTCGGAAGAGGCACTTGCGATCGTCGCGCGCGAATCCGGCATCGAGCCGGGCCGCATCTCGGGCGTGGTGCGCCAGGGCGGCATCTACCACGAGATCCTCGAAGAGGCCGCCGCGATGAAGGCCGATCTGATCGTGATGACCTCGCACCGCCCGGCGATGCGGACCTATTTCCTCGGCTCCAACGCCGGGCATGTCGTGCGCTACGCCAAATGCTCGGTGCTGGTGGTGCGGCACTAGATAGCGTTTGGCGACGTTTCACTTTACATACCCATACACTTGATGTAGATTCTGGTCACTGGAGATAAGCCGTGGCCAAATCAGTCCTTTCCGCCGACCGCTTCCACAACGAAGACGCCGCTTTCGAGTACGTCGAGAGCCAGCTTTGGCCCAATGGCCCGGTCTGCCCGCATTGCCAGAATGCCGATCAGGCCAAGATCGGCCGCTTGTCCGGCAAGACGACCCGGCCCGGTCTCCGCAAGTGCTATGCCTGCCGCAAGCCCTTTACCGTCCGCATGGGCACGATCTTTGAGGACAGCAAGCTTGGCCTGCGGTTCTGGCTTCAGGCTATCCATCTGCTTTGCGCGTCCAAGAAAGGCATATCGACCCGCCAGCTTCAGCGCATGCTCGGCTGCGGCATGAAGACCGCTTGGCACCTTGGCCACCGCATCCGCTTTGCTATGGCTCCCGGTGGCGGTATCGGCCCGCTGGGCGGTTCCGGGAAGATCGTTGAGGCTGACGAAACCGAACTGGCGCGGTCTCGCAAGACCAAGCGTGCGGCCGACTTCCCGTCGTGCTCAGCCTTGTCGAGTGCGGCAGCGGCATCCGCTCGACTATGCTGGACCACCGCAGCACCATGACCGTGGTGCGCAAGAACGTCCACCAAGACAACCGCCTGATGACCGATATCGCGACCCGCTACAAGTTCGCGCCGGTCGCCAGCCATGAGATGGTTGACCACCACAAATTCGAATGGGTGCACGATGGCGTGCATACCAACACGCTTGAGGGCTTTTTCAGCGTGCTTAAGCGCGGCCTTGTTGGAGTCTACCAGCGCGTCGATGCAAAGCCCTTGACCGCTATCTGGCGGAGCTCGATTTCGGCCAGAACACCCGCGAGAAGCTGGGCGTCAATGATGCGCAGCGCGCCGAGATCGCGCCGCGCGGCTTCCCGGGCAAGCGGCTGACGTATCAAACAACTCATAGCGCCGAGGAAGCCTAAGGCGCCTCTACAACTGGAGTTGCCATTGAGCGTGAGGCGAAATAGGCGGAGACGACGCATGTCTAAAGAATCGCCGCCAGACGAAGGCCCAACAGAACCGCCAAACGCGCTAGCGGGCCCGACCATCCTTCAGAGGATAGGCCGGGCCTTGCTGTACCTGCTTTACCTCGTTGCTAAGCGCTGTCGGACGCTAGACGATCGTTCCGCTTCAGCGTTTTCTTGGATTTGGCAAAACCGTTGGACGGCATTCGAATTTTTGATGGTTTGGTTTTTCCGCGCCACAGCCCTGCTGAGCGTTGGATATCTAGTTTACGATCGGGTTTACGAGACGGGTGTGACGATTTCGTCGACTGGATCCGACCTGAGAAACCCGCTCTATTTTCCTTTTGCAATCGCCAACAATAGCCACATCTTCACGCTCGAACACATCGAATGGACCTGCCATATCGTTCGCTACGAGGCGGGCTCGATTGACTTCACCAACAACTCGATGACCATCACCGGCAGCGCGGCTGAAATGCCTCCGGGAGGCATCCTCAATGTACCCTGCAAAAACATGTTCAATGGTTTTGCCCCACCTCGAAGAGCCGAGCTTTATCTTGAAGTGAGCTACGACACGAACATCTTTGGAATGTACACCTTGAAACGAAAACCTCGGATGCTTTTTACCTGGGCAGCCGACTCAACCAATCCTCAGTGGATCAAGGGTGAATTCGCGAAATAGAGACAGCAAATGTCGAAGAAACCGGAACGCAAACCAGACGATCCCGATCAGTCCAAGCGGTTTCTGGAAGCCGCTAAAGAGGCCGGGGCCGACGAGACGGAGACCGGAGCCGAGAAGGCGTTCAATCGCGTGGCACGGTCTAAGCGGTGAGCCGACCATCCCAGCCCTGCGCGAGAAGCCGCTGCCGGTAATCGGTCAAAGTCTTGATCAGGACGCCCATGTTATCCGGCCCGTAGCGCCGCACGATGATCCGCGACTTATCTGGATCGAGCGCCACCCAAGCGCGGCGCAATTGCCCGGTCGGGTTCCGGACGAACTTGGCTCCCTCATATGCCAGAACGTCCGCTGCCTGTAGCGGCGCGTGATCCTCCTTGGCGCCGAACGACATGGTCATCTTGATGCCGCGCGGGTTGAATTGCTGCTCGACGTAGTTGAACGCCCGCAGCGCATCAGCCTGGTAGTCGTTATTCTCGTGGACGAACGCCATCCGCTCGCCTTTGCCGTGCTGGCTGGCGATGTCCATGATGATCGAGATGGCCCATTGGAAACACGCGGTATAGGGCTCGCCGAACATCCGCTTGAGGTCGGGGTGCTTGCCGACCTCCCGAGTGAACGTGTTCATGTCGATGCCGATGACGATCCCGGCGAGTTCATGGGCGGGCAGGATGGGCAGGAGGTTCGCGACGAAGGCGTCGCGTCGATCCTTGTCCCAGCCAACAAATTCACCCTGAAAATTGGCGCAGTCGGTCGCGTGGAATACCTTGATCGGCTTCTTGGCCTTGTTCCATTCCTTGGTCCAAGCCCGCCAATGCTTCGGACGGCTTATGTAGCCAGCCACGGCCACGACGGGCGCGCCGTCATGGATACCGGATTCGTCCATGTAGGTCTTCAGCAGCGTCACGAAGCCATCCTGATCGGCGAGGAAATGACGACTCAGGTCAAAAACGTCTTTAGCCGACGCCGTTTAGCATACTCCTTGTATGTGGGTATGGGAAGTGAAGCGTCGCCTAGCGTTTTCAAGCGAAGTGGATACCGGTTCGCGTGAAGAAAACGCGTCAAGACAAGTCGACGCCGCACCACGGCCAGCCGGGTCAGCGCAGGCGCACCAGCTCCAGTCCATCGACGTCACCGGCGACGGCGCTCTCGATATGGCAGCGCGCAATCCCGATATCGCGCAGCGCGCGGTCGTCGAGCTGGCGCAGGGTCTTGATCGCATCGCGGCGCATCCAATAGGTGGCGAGCGCATCGGCCGACGATCGGAGCACTCGGAGCAATCCGCTCCATAGACTGGGTCGCGCGGGCCGCGACACGGCTGAATATAACGTGGTCATTGTCATCTCCTTCGGCACCCGCGCGGCAACGCAATGCCGTTGATACGAAAGCCGTTTTCAGCTTCGGTATCCCAGGACCTCGGATCGCTTGCGCGCTCCTCGGTACAATCGCGGGCTTGTTTGCTCTTAAATGGTCCGGTACACTGCTCGGAGCAAGCAAAACATTGCTCTCGGTGCAATAATGTCGAAGTTCGAGTATCTGAAGCTTGCCGATACCGTTGCCGCCGAGATCGCCAGCGGCACGCTGAAGGCCGGCGACCGCCTGCCGCCGCAGCGCCATTTCGCCTATGACCGCGGAATCGCGGTCTCGACCGCGAGCCGGGTCTATACCGAGCTGTTGCGGCGCGGGCTCGTGGTCGGTGAAGTCGGCCGCGGCACCTTCGTGTCGGGCGAGGGACGCCGTGCCGTCGCACCCAACGAACCGCGCGGCGCCCGCATCGACCTCGAATTCAACTATCCGCTGCTGCCGCATCAGGCGACGATGATCGCCAAGAGCCTCGAGGGGCTGGAGCGGCCCGAGGTGCTCGAGGGCGCGCTGCGACCGGGCACCAGCTTCGGCACACGGGCGGCGCGGACCATCTCGGCGGAATTCCTGGCGCGCCGGAGCTGGCAACCCAATCCCGACCAGATCGTGTTCACCGCCAACGGACGGCAATGCATCGCGTCCGCATTCGCGGCCGTCGTGCCGCCCGGCGGGCGCTGCGGCGTGGAGGCGCTGACCTATCCCTTCGTGAAGGGCATTGCCGCGCGGCTCGGCATCTCGCTGGTGCCGCTCGCGATGGACGAGCACGGCGTGCGCCCCGACGCGGTGCAGAAGGCGCATCGCGAGATGCATCTGTCCGCGCTCTACATCCAGCCGACGATTCAGAATCCGCTCAGCATCACCATGCCGGCCGAGCGCCGCGCCGAGCTGCTGCGCGTGGTGGAGAAGCTCGGCCTCGTCGTCATCGAGGACGGCGTCTACGGCTTCCTCGACGACGAGGTGCCGCTGGCCGCGCTGGCGCCCGACAGCTGCATCGTGCTCGACAGCCTGTCGAAGAAGGTCGCGCCGGGACTTGCACTCGGCTTCCTGGTCTCGCCGCCGCGGTTGCGCGAGAACATCATGGCCGCGGTGCGCTCGGGCGGCTGGACGGCATCGGGCTACGCCTTCGCCGCGGGGCAGCGACTGATGGCCGACGGCACGGCCGCCGAACTGTCACGGCTGAAGCGGATCGATGCCGGCCGCCGCCAGCAGCTGGCGGCAAAGCATCTGGCGGATTTCGAGATTCAGACCAATGCCAAATCCTACCATCTCTGGCTGACCTTGCCGCAACACTGGCGCTCCCAGACCCTGGTCGCGGCCGCGGCCCGCCGCGACATCGCGTTGACGCCGTCGACGACCTTCGCCGTCACACCCGGGCACGCGCCCAACGCGGTACGGCTCGCGCTCGCCGCGCCGCCGATGGAGCAGCTCGAGCTCGGCCTGCGGACACTGGCGGGCATGCTGAGCGCGACCGAAGAGGATTTCGACTCGACGGAGTAGCGTTTTCGAGCGAAGTGGATTCCGGTTCGCGTGAAGAAAACGCGTCAAAACAAAAAGTAGCCGCCCGTCACACCACAGGCCATTCCGCAATAAAACCCTTCGCCTTGTAAGGCTCGATCTTGTCCCATTCGATCAGGATGCGGCGACGAAATTCCGGATCGGTGTGCCAGAGCGCACGCGGTGTCGCAAAACTATCCACCATCACCAGCATCTTCTCGACCTCCGGCCAGTGCCGATGCAAGGTCATCGGATAGCGCCGCGCGGTCCAGGTATTGCCGAGGCAGATCACGCTCCTGACATTGGCGCGGCCGAGCGCGGCGTCGATCACCGGCAGTGAGAAGATCACGTTCTCGCCGGTGTTTTGCGCGCGGTGCTCCTCGAGGATCAGCTCAGCGGGCATGCCATGCGCGACCATTGCAGTCTTGATGATCTCGCATTCGGACCTGACATCGCCCGCCGTGACGCCGCCGCTCACGATCGCCCACCGTGCAAGACCGGCGCGCCAGAGCCGAACCGCCGCCTCGACCCGCTCGGCGACATCCACGCGGGTGCCGAACACGAACAGCAGATCGGCAGGCCGCAGCGGCGTCTCGATCAGATGCCGCGCGTTGATCGCGCCGATCTCCTCGTCGGACGGTATCCGCAGACTTCGATCCTGCACGCCCCTGCTCCCCGGCCTCTTGCGCCGACGATGCCGTGCACCGGCGCGGGCACGAAGTCACATTTCATTGCGCTTGATTGCGCCTTGATTGCCCCCTGCCCTCGGCAGCAGCGCCTCGGGCAGATCATCGAAGCTGTAGTGCCGCGGCCGGTTGCGCGTGACGAAGCCGCCGACCTGCCAGGCAAACAGTGCGGCGAAGCCGACCAGGAACAGCGCCCCGGTCCATTCGGCGGTCACGAGCGCCCGCAGCAACAGCCCCGTCATCGAGACCGCCAGCACTGCAAGCAGCGCCAGCGCGGCGGTGTAGGTTTTCGGCCCAAGCCCCGCCGCCAGCACCGCATGGCTGCCGGCCGCGTGCATCCGGCGATGCAGCGCGATGATGAAATCGCGATAAAGCTGCCCTTGCGGCGCCATCAAGGTCGCGGTCTGCCAGCTGATCGACAGGATCACGATGCGGCCGCCCTTGGCGTTGTCGATGTCGGCGCGAAAGCGCTGCTGCTGCATCGACACCGGCCGATAGGACAGTTTCACGGCGGAGATGTCGCCATAGCTCCAGACGCCCGAGCGGCCTGCGATCCGCCACGACAGCCCGGCATCGGTCAGCTCGAAAGCATGCGCCGAACCGATCAGGGAGGCCTTGTAGGCATAGCTGACGGCTGCGTCCTCGCCTTGCTCCCGATGCTGCAAATCTGTCGGCAATCCGCGGGTCCACCATTGAAATGCGCGTGCAAGCTTGCGCGGCAGGTCGAGCTTATCCTACAAGCTGACCATGCCCGAGACGACCTATTTTCCGCGTCACCTCATCCTCGGCGGCGCGATGATCACAGGAGTGCTGCTGGCGCTCGCCGTGCACATGCTCGGCGCGCGTTATGGACTCGATCTCGGCGGCCTGTGGCGGTCGGACACGCATGACTTCATGCCCGCAGGCGCGGCGATCGCGTGGTGGCTGATCGCATCCGTCGGATTCTCCGGCGGCTACTTCACCGCCAACCTGATGCACAGCGCGGTGGCGGGCCAGATCCCGCAGCGGATGCGTCAATTCCTGATCGTGGTCGGCGTGCTGATCCTCGCCGGTGCCGGCCAGGCGGCATCGGCCCCGAGCGCGATCCCGACCATCTCGGGCGTGCTCGCGGGCCTCGCCGCATTGTGCCTCGGCGCGGCGATGGCGTTTTGCGGCGCCTATTTCGCCCTGCGCAAGGCTTAGCGCGATGACGCGAACGGCGGCTGCGTGATTTCGGAATAATGGAATTATGCGGCTGATTTGCCCGACATGTCAAGTCGTCATGTCGAACGCCGGCAGCCGGCTACTTTGCATGGGGTTGTTTTTCGACCTTTTGGCAGTGCGCCGCTCAAACCTGATGCTGGATCACGCCACCGACCGCTGCGGCGCCGTGCGCAGCATCCCGGCGACGTCGGCTGCCGGTCGCGGCGGGCTGAACAGATAGCCCTGCGCCTGGGTGCATCCCTCCTGCCGCAGCAGATCGAACTGGGTGTCGGTCTCGACACCTTCCGCGGTGGTCACGATGCCCAGACTCTTGCCGAGACCGGTGACCGCGCGCACGATCGCCATCGATTCACCGCGGGTCGCGAGGTCCGTGACGAACGAGCGGTCGATCTTGATCTTGTCGAACGGGAAGCTGCGTAGATAGCTCAGCGACGAATAGCCGGTGCCGAAATCATCGAGCGAGATCCTGACACCGAAGCTGCGCAACTCGTGCAGCACGGCCAGCGTGGCCTCGCTGTTCTGCAGCAGCACCGATTCGGTGATCTCGAGCTCGAGCCGGTCGGCCGCGAGGCCGGACGCCTGCAGCGCGGCCTTCACCGACGTCACCAAATTCGGATTCTTGAACTGCACCGGCGACAGATTGACGGCAACTGCGATGTCATCGGGCCAGGTCGCGGCGTCGGCGCAGGCCTTGCCCAGCACGATTTCACCGAGCGGAACAATGAGCCCGGTTTCCTCCGCCACGGGGATGAAATTGTTCGGCGCGATCAGGCCGCGCAGGGAATGGTTCCAGCGCGCCAGTGCCTCGAATGCCACGATCCGGTCACCCTCGACGTCGCGGATCGGCTGGTAATAGACCGCAATCTCGTCGCGCTGCAACGCCAGCCGCAGGTCGCGCTCCAGCATGCGCCGTGCCTGCGCACGTGCGTCCATGCCGGTCTCGAAGAAGCGATAGGTGCCGCGGCCATCGGCCTTGGCGCGATACAATGCGAGATCGGCCTTTTGCAGCAGTTCGTCGGGATCCTTGCCGTCCTCGGGCGCCAGCGAGATGCCGATGCTGACGCCGATCACGAGTTGATGGCCGCCGATCTCGTAGGGCGCCGCGATCCGCTCGACCACCTGGCTGGCGAGCGCGGAGACGACCGATGGCTCGCAATTGCTGCAGAACTGCACGATGGCGAATTCATCGCCGCCGAGCCGCGCCACAGTATCGTGCTCGGTCACGCATTCGCCGAGCCGGCGTGCGACCTCGCGAAGCAGCGCATCGCCGATCGGATGCCCGAGCGTATCGTTGATCTCCTTGAAGTGGTCGAGGTCGAGGCAGAGCACGGCGAGCTGGTCGGCGCGCTTGGCAAGCCGCAGCGCCTTTTCCAGCTGCTCACGGAACAGCGTCCGGTTCGGCAAATTGGTCAGCGCATCGTGCCGCGCCATGTGCGAGATCTGGTCCTGCGCGTGCTGCCATTCGGTGATGTCCTCGAAGGTCGCGACCCATCCGCCGCCCTTCATCGGCTGGTCGACGACACGGATCGAGCGGCCATGGCGATTGACCACCCGCGTCGCGGTGTTGCCCGCCTTGGCTTCCGCGATCAGGCCGGCGCAGAACTCGTCGGGATCGCCTTCCCATTCGCCGATCGAGCGCAGGTCCTGCAGCACATCGATCAAGAGCCGCCCCTGCAACGGCATCTGGCTGCGGCCCATCATCTCGCCGTAGCGCTCGTTGAAGTGCATGATGCGGCCATCGGCATCGAACATGCACAGTCCCTGCGACATGTTCTCCAGCGCGGTGTCGAGCACCACCTTCTGCTTGTGGATCTCGCTCCTGGCGCGGCGATCCAGGATCGTCGCGACCATTGCAATGCCGAGGATCGCGAACGCCACGACCGCCGTCATGAACGACAGCACCAGCGGCGAGATCGTCAGCGCGTCGGAGACGATCGTCGGGTCGGGCACCAGCGTGATCGCGCCCATGCCGGTGAAATGATGCGAGACGATTGCAAGCGTCAGCAGGCTGGCGGCCGCCAATGCGCGGCCTACCCCCTCGCCGCCGACCGCGACGACAAGCGCGACGGCGCCAAACAGGCTGCCGAACACGATCGAGGTTACGACAATGCCCGGCGACCAGATGATCCGCGCGGGCAATTCGAGCCCGGACATGCCGGTGTAATGCATCGCCGCAACACCGATGCCGACGATCGCTCCGCCGGCTGCAACGGTCGACCAGTGCTCGTCGCGGCAGGCAACGGCAAGGCCGACGGCCAGGATTGCCACCGCAATCACCAGCGAGAGCACGGTGATGGGAATGCTGTAGCCCGCGCTGATGCCGGGATCGTAGGCCAGCATGGCGATGAAGTGCGTCGCCCAGATGCCGCAGCCCCCGACCACGGCGTCGAGCACGATCCAGAGATCCCGGGAGCGACCCTTGGCGGCACGCGCGCGATGAAAGAGGCTGATCGTGACCGCGCTCGCCAGCGCGCAGATCACCCCGCCGAGGAGAACCAACCGCCAATCATGTTCAAAAGTGAGACAGGTCAGAACGCGATACATTATAGGCCCCCGTTATGGGCCTATAAAAGCGAGCGGAATCGTATACCAACGGTAACCGGAGCGTGCCGAGACTATCCGCATGGTGAAGAAGCGTTGAATTCACCACGAAATTGCCGGCAAAAGCGGCAGTTTTGGCACACATCACACAACTCACCCGCGCAATCCCGGCACCAGATCGGCTCCGGCCTCGATCTTCAGCGAGGAGCCGGCGAAATCATTGCCGATCGGCTGGCAACGGCCGCCGAGATGCTTGGCAAGGAAAGCCTCGGTCACGCCGTAGCAGGCGAGCCGGTTCTCGGGCCGGACAAATCCATGTCCTTCGTCGGGGAAAGTGATGTAGGTCACAGGGACGTCACGTTGCTTCAGCGCCGCCACCATCTGCTCGGATTCGGCGGCAACCACCCTGACGTCCCGCAGGCCTTGCGCGATCAGGATCGGCTTCGTGGCCCGCTCGATATGGGTCAGCGGCGACCGGTCGACCAGGAAGGCGCGGCCGGCCTCGGTGTCGGGGTCGCCGAGCCGGTTCTTCCAGACGCTGATCCACGGCCCCCAATAGGGCGGGATCGACGCCATGAAGGTGACGAGGTTCGAGATGCCGAACAGGTCGACGATACAGGCGAACACCTCGGGCGTCTTGGTCGCCGCCATCAACGCCGAATAGCCGCCATAGCTGCCGCCGAAGAAGCCGACGCGCTTGGGATCGGCGATGCCTTGCGCGATCGCCCAATCGACCGCATCGATCAGGTCGTCGTGCATCTTGCCGCCCCATTCATGATCGGCGGCGGTGATGAAGGCTTTGCCGAAGCCGGTCGAGCCACGGTAGTTGACGCTGAGCACCGCATAGCCGCGGCTGGCGAGCCACTGATGGATCGGGCTGAAGCCCCAGCTGTCGCGATAATACGGCCCGCCATGAATCACCAGGACCAGCGGAACGCGCCCGGCTTCGGCTTCCACCGGCCGGGTCAGATAGCCGTTGAGGCGCAGGCCGTCGCGTGCCGGAATGACGACCGGCTCGAGCTTGCGCAGTGCGACGCCGTCAAGCGACTTGCGCTGGGTGAACAGCGTCTTCACCTCGCGCGTCGTGCGGTCGAGCAGCGCGTATTCTCCGCTCTCCGTGTCGCGTTCGTAGTACACGCTGCCGAGCCTGAGGTCGTCACTGTTGCTGACGAAGCTGATGTCGCCCGAACCATGACGAGTCAGATCCGCGAGATCCTGCGTCACCGCCGGATCGACCGCATGCCAGCGCCTGCGCGCGGCATTGGCCATCGCCGCAAACGGTCGGCGGTGTTCGTCGAAGATGGCGAGGGCAATGTCGGCATCGTCGTCGGCAGCAAGCAGCGTCGTCTGGCGCGTCGCCATGTCGAGGGCGAAAAACGCCGCCTTGTCGCGGCCGCGTGAGTCGATCAGATAGAGTGTCTTGCCGTCCTCACTGAAGTCCAGCAGGCTGGTGGTATCGACCTCGGCGATCGGCACCGTCATGAACGGCGCCCAGCTGCCGTCCGGACGGCGCTCGAAGACCTCGGCCGAGCCGTCGGCGATCAGGCGCGACGCCAGCCGCAGCTGAAACGTGCTGTCGGTGATCAGGCCGGTATAGTCGTGGTTCTCGTAGACGAGCTCGCTGCTGCCGGTCACGAGGTTGACGCGGTACATGTCGAAATAACGCTTGTCGCGCTGATTGTGCCGCAGCAGCATCTCCTCGGGAAACTTGCGATCGGATTCCTGCAGGAACGATTTGACGCCCGCCTCCGGTGTCAGCCCGACGACGACGCCGCTCGCGATGTCGACGCTGGCGGCGCGGAAATTCTCGTCGCCGTCGCGATCTCGGAAGAACACCACGTGACGGTTGGTGTGGCCCCAGCGATACTCATTGGAGATGTTGCGGTCGGTCGCGCGGGTGACCGGTCGCGCCGCTTTGAGGTCGGCGAGCGGCGCGACCCAGAGATTGTTCACGCCGTCGACCGGCGCGATGTAGGACAGATGCGTCCCGTCCGGGCTCAGACGAACATTGAGGTAGTCCGGATTGTCGAAGAACACCCGGCGCGCGACCAGATCGGGCGTCGGCGCACCCGCCTCTGCAAAGGCTGCATCGGTGGGGCGCAAGAAAGGCAGGGACAGGCCAAGGCCGGCAGCGCGGGACAGCAAAAGGCGGCGGTCGATCGGCGTCTGCATCGGATCAGCCCTCCCGCCGGCGACATCAGCCGCCGGCGGGAGGACAATAAATGCGCGTCAGGCCCTCCGCAATCGACGGCTCACATCACTGCCGTGCATGTGATCGGCCACCGATCCCGGATCGGCCTCCGATCCAGATCGTCGCGCCTGCCGCCAGCAGCACGCCGGCCGAGATGCCGAGCGCCGTGTGCAGGCCGGCCATGAAGGCCGAGGATTGGCCGACCAGCGAGCCGAACAGCGCGACACCGAGCACGCTGCCGGTCTGGCGTGTCGCGTTCAGCACGCCGGCTGCAATGCCTGCGCGCCGCGGCTCGACGCTGCCGAGCAAGGTCGACGTCAATGGCGGCACCAACAGGCCGAGGCCTGCGCTCATCGCGATCAGTTGCAGGCAGATCGCGAGGTAGCTGGTGTCGCGGGCAACGCCGAGCATCGCCAGACACCCGGCGGCCGCGATCGCGGTGCCGAGCGCGATGGTCGCGGGCGCGCCGATCCGTTCGGCGACCCGCGGCGCAATCAGGTTGACCGGCAGGACCGCACCCAGCATCGGCACGAAGGCGAGGCCGGTCTCGAACGCCGACAGGCCGTTGACCTGCTGAAAGTAGAGGCTGACCACGAAGATCAGCCCGTAGAAGGCGACATTGACGAGAAGGCCGACCAGCGAGGTCAGTGCGAAGATCCGCTGGGCGAACAGCGACAGCGGCAGCATCGGCTGCGGCGTGCGTGCCTCGCGCCAGACGAACAGCGCCGCGAAGACCGCCGCCGCGACGAAGCCCGCGATCACGAACGGATCGCCCCAGCCGAGCGCGCCGCCCTCGATCAGCGCACCGGCCAGCGTGCCGAGAGCTGCGATCGCCGTGATCTGGCCCGGCAGATCGATCTCTCGATGCGCAGTGCGCGGGGTCTCGTCGGCGAAGCGCCAGGCCAGCCACAGTCCGCCGAGGCCGATCGGCAGGTTGACCAGGAAGATCGCGCGCCATCCGACCAGCGTGATCAGCGCGCCGCCGACGAACGGGCCCGCGGTCAAGGCGAGACTGGCGCCCGCGGCCCAGATACCGACCGCGCGGCCGCGCGCCTTCTCGTCCGCATAGGCATGGCGGAGCAGCGCCAGCGAATTCGGCACCAGGATGGCCGCCGCCAGGCCCTGCACGCAGCGCGCCGCGATCAGCGTCACCGCATCAGGCGCGACCGCGCAGGCAACCGAGGCGGCGGTGAAGATCGCAAACCCGGCCATGAAGATGCGCTTGGCGCCGATCCGGTCACCGAGCGCGCCCGCGGTCAGGATGAAGGCCGCAAAGGCAATGGTATAGGCGCTGACCACCCATTGCAGCCCGGCGACGCCGCCGCCGAGCGAGGTGCCGATTGCATTGAGCGCGGTGTTGACGATGGTGACGTCGAGTTGCACGACGCCATAGCCGAGGCTCATCGCGGCGAGCGTCAGGGTCGCGGCCAGCCCGGTCGGCCGGGCGCGGACCATCGCCCGCGGGTCAGGTAACGGCAAATTGTTCAGGGTCGTGCGCGGCATGGGTTCACTCCGTGTGCGAAACCAATGCGAGAGATAGGCCCTGGTTGCGAAACGACACTTCGCCTCAGATCGAAGTGTGATATCGAGATGCCTGCATCGGGATACGTCGCAGGCGACCCGAGCGGCCATGCGCGGCGTTTTGCCTCAATCGACCTACGGACGGCCTGTCATCGGATTCACCCCCGTCCCGAGGCGCCCCGGCCCCGATATCAGATCGGCATGCGAGCCGAATTGGGGTCTTGGTAAACGGCGCAGGCGATGCCTGGTGCCCCCTCGCTCGCGCATATCGTCCATTCGATCGCGAGCGCGGGCTGCGGCAGCGCCAAGATGACCGAGAAAATACGGGAAACGCGGACGAAATCGCCGGGAACGGCCGACAACACCGCGAATTGAGCGCGACGAATACCTCGTCTGCGACTCACAATCCGCTGAGCGGAAACATATGTAGCCAATATGACAACGACCATCGACGAGGGCCGAAGCTTGGCTTGTCAAGGGCTGCACAACGCATCGGTTTTGCCTTATGGGTCATCCCGCACGGTGCGTTTGCCCGTCACCCGTCGCCATCCGTGACCGGGTCTCACTGAAATTGCCGCCCTGCCGGGAGGATGAATGCATCGACTGCTGACCACGCTCGGGCGTGGCTTCAAGGGAAAGATCGGCTGGAAACGGCTCGGGATCGCTGCGAGTGTGCTGATCATCGTGTTTGCGGTCACGACGCTGGTCCGGACGCTGAAGGGCGTCGACACCAGCATCATCCTCACCGCGCTGACCGATATCGCGCCGCACCGGATCGCGCTGGCCGCGCTGTGCGTGGTCGGAGCCTTCTGCACGCTGACCTTCTATGATTTCTTCGCACTGCGCACGATCGCCAAGAACCACGTCCCCTACCGCATCGCGGCGTTGTCGAGCTTCACGAGCTACACGATCGGCCACAATATCGGCGCCACTGTCTTCACCGGCGGCGCGATCCGCTTCCGGATCTATTCCGACTACGGCCTGACCGCGATCGACGTCGCCAAGATCTGCTTTCTGTCGGGGCTGACCTTCTGGCTCGGCAATCTGTTCGTGCTCGGCTTCGGCATGGCCTGGCATCCGGCCGCTGCATCGGCAATGGACCTGTTGCCGCCGGCGATGAACCGGCTGATCGCGCTCGGCTGCCTCGCCGGCATCGGCGCCTATTTCGTCTGGCTCTCGACCGGCGAGAAGCGCCGCGAGCTTGGCCAGAACGGCTGGAAGGTGGTGCTGCCCTCGGCCAATCTGACGCTGCTGCAAATCCTGATCGGCGTGGTCGATCTCGGCTTCTGTGCGCTTGCGATGTATCTGTTGATGCCGACCGAGCCGCATATCGACTTCGTGTCGCTCGCGGTTGTGTTCATCCTGGCCACCCTGCTCGGCTTCGCCAGCCACGCCCCCGGCTCGATCGGCGTGTTCGATGCCGCGATGCTGGTGGCATTGCCGGAATTCAGCAAGGAACAGCTGCTGGCGACCCTGGTGGTGTTCCGTATCCTCTACTTCCTGATCCCGTTCGGGATTTCGATCTCGATCATGGGCATGCGCGAGCTCTGGCTCAACGTGGTGCAGCCGTGGCAAGAACGAAAGCGACTAAGCATGGCCTGCACGGCTTCGGCGACCGTGCGGCAACCGATCGAAAGCCGGCAGCAGCGTATCAAGCAGCTGAAACGGTAACAGCGACGTTATCAACCCGCGGCGCGGATTTTCGGTCTCCAAAACCCCATTCTCATATTTTCGCCTTACCGCTGACGTGAAACGCGCCATGCTTTGCTCTCTGGCTCGATTTTCGTTTCGCCTGACAGTCTGCGGTGCGCTGCTCGGCGGCGCACTGCTTGACATATCGGCGTCCGCCGCGCATGCCCAGGAGACGCTGCAGATTTCCTGGGAGGTGAAGAACCGCTTCCGCCTGTTCCGCGAGGAACGCGACTTCCGCCTCCACGTCGAAAGCGGCCTCGGCCGCAGCGTGCTGGCCTCCGAGCAGGCGCTGGAGGTGCAGAGCGACGGCCGCGGCTGGGCCCGCAACATGGTCAACCGGCTCTGCATCGACACCCAGGGCCGCGTCAGCGAGCCCTGCACCCGCGACAACGTCAAGGAAAGCTACCTGACGCCGATCGATCATCCGATCGTGGTCCGCCTTACCGGCCCGGTGCCGGTCGGCGCGACCTGCGCCTGGTCGTTCGACGACGGCGATGGTCCGCAATCGTCGACCTTCGATTGCGCCGAGCCGGTCAATCTGCGCGTCCGCTACGGCCGCACCACGGTCGCAACCGTGGACGTGGCAAGCGGTTCGGATGCGAACCAGCACGTCTCGACGCAAATCGCGGTGCGCGATCTCCTGATCGCAGGGCTCGGCGACAGCATCGCCTCCGGCGAGGGCAACCCCGACCGTGCGATCGCGCTGTCCGACGAGGGCTTCTGCTTCCGCTCCTATCTCGGCGGCGCGCAATACTACCGGCCGAGCCGCGCCGGCTACAAAGGCGGACGCGCCTGCGAAGCGCCGGACACCCTGTCGAACTGGCAGCGCCACAGCGCGCTGTGGTTCAACTCGGCCTGCCATCGCTCGCTCTACAGCTACCAGACCCGCACCGCGCTGGCGCTCGCCGTGCAATATCCGCACATCGCGGTGACCTATCTGCCGCTGGCCTGCACCGGCGCCACCATTGCCGACGGCCTGTTCGGCTCGCAGCAGGCTCGCGAATGCCTGCCGACCAAGTCTGCGAACACCTGTGCGGGCAGTGTCAATGGTCAGCTTGCCGAGCTGCGCGAGGCGCTCGCCGCCACCAAGCGCCGCCAGCCGGACCGCACGCTCGACCTCGTGCTGCTGTCGGTCGGCGCCAACGACATCTATTTCTCCGGTCTCGTCGCCGACGTCATCGTCGACACTCCGACCGAGCGCACGCTGTTCAAGCGCGGCGGCTCGATGGCGACCGTCGACGATGCGCGTTCGGCGCTGGCGCGCGATCTGCCGTCGGGCTTTGCCAAATTGCGCGAGGCGCTGAAGCCGCTGGTCGGCGGCGACCTGTCGCGCGTGATCTACACGACCTACGCCAACCCGGCGTTGACCGATGGCGGCGCACTCTGCCCCGGCGGCCGCGCCGGCTTCGAGATCCACCCGTCCTTCAACGCCGATCCGCAGCGCCTGGCCGCCGTCTCCAGCTTCGTGCAGAACGAATTCCTGCCGCAACTCAAGGCGCTCGCGCTGTGCCAGTCCGGCGTCATCTGCCGCGATCCGCGGACCGACCGCATGACCTTCGTCGATGCGCATCAAGACGCGTTTGCCAGCCACGGCTTCTGCGCACGTGCATCAACCGATCCCGAGTTCGATCGTGATTGCTTCGCCGCCAATGGCGACAGCTTCGACCCGGATATCGTCACCGCAGCGAACCAGCCGCTCAAATGCGGGCGCAGCGCCGGCGAATACCGCGCCTATCTGCCGCGCGCGCGCTGGATCCGCGACGCCAATGACAGCTATTTCGCGGCGATGACCTACCCGCAGGCCCTGCCCTCGTCGATGCAGCCGACCGACATCCACGACGCGACCTGGGGCATCCTCTCGGCGGTCTATGGCGGCGCGGTGCATCCGACCGCCGAAGGACATGCGGCGATGGCCGATGCCGCCGTGCCCGCGGCCGCCAGCGTGCTGCAACTCGACACCGTCACGCCGGAGGTGCTTTCGCAACCGGTTGCACCGCTGCCGGCGGCGCCGGAGCAGCACTAAGCAATATTTGGAAATGTGTGATGCGATCTAGTGCCGCTTCGTCGCGGGCAGCGCTGCGGGTGCTACGGGCGCCGGCTTCATCACAGCGGCCTGCGCCGGCAAATATTTGGCGATGATCGCCGGATCGAGCTGAGCGATCGTCGAGTCCGGCAGCCGGGTCCAGACCTCGTCCTTGCCGAACAGCGAGATGCCGAGATAGCCGCGCATCGTCAGCGTCTGCCCGTCCGCACTCAGCGTCATCTTCGCCCGGTAGATCTTGCCGTCGCGCGGATCGAGCACGTTGCCGTTCTCGTATTTCAGACCATCACGCTTCATGTCGCGGATGAAGGACAATCCAAGCCACGGCGCATTCTTGCGATCGTCGGTGCATTTCGAGCAGATCGGATTGGGCGCATCGCCGGGATCGGAGAATATCTTGGCGATCACGCCTTCGAAAATGCCGCTGTGATCGACCACGAGGAACCAGCCGTCCGGCTTGCCGTCCACGGTCTTCTGCCAGAGGCCGGCCGCGCTCGGCTCGGCAGCCCTCGCGGCAAGCGGGACCGCAACGACGAGGGTCGTCGCGATCGCGAGGATCAGCCGAAATTGGGATAGCGTGTTCCGCATCGTCGTCACCTGATCAATCAACAAACCGAATGCTGGAGTCTACGGCCATTTCACGACGTATGTAAGTACCCGCGTGGCGCTGGAAACCGCGCACGTCGCAGGCCATCGGCCATAATTCGGTTGGAATTAGTTGACTCCGAGCTTCTTCTGCAAGCTCGACGACGACGTCGTGTACTGGAACACCAGTCGTTTGTCTGGATAGACATATCTGTGCGCCTTCTGCGACATCAGCGCGCCCTCGTGGAAACCCGACAGGATCAGCTTCAGCTTGCCCGGATAGGTGTTGATGTCGCCGATCGCGAAGATGCCTGACACGTTGGTCTCGAACGCCGCAGTGTCGACCGGGATCAGATTGTTCTCCAGCGCCACGCCCCAGTTCGCGACCGGGCCGAGCTTCATCGTGAGGCCGAAGAACGGCAAGATCGTATCGCAATCGACCTTCGACATCGCGTTGTCGTTGCCCTTGACGTGAGCGCCTGAGACCTGGCCGCTCTCGCCTTCGAGACCCGTGACCTGGCCGATTCTGAGATCCATCTTTCCATCGGCTACCAGCGCGCGCATCTGCTCCACGCTGTGCGGCGCGGCGCGGAAATCATCGCGCCGGTGCAGCAGCGTGATGCGCTTGGCGATCGGATGCAGATTGAGCGTCCAGTCGAGCGCCGAATCGCCGCCGCCGACGATCAGGATGCTCTTGTCGCGGAACTGCTCCATCTTGCGCACCGCGTAGAACACCGAGGTGCCCTCATAGGCCTCGATGCCGGGCACCGGCGGCCGCTTCGGCTGGAACGAGCCACCGCCGGCGGAGATCACGACGACCTTGCACTCGAACACCTGGCCGGCGTCCGTCGCGACGCGGAACAGCGGATCGCCGATCTTCTCGATCGTCTCCACCATCTCGTTGAGATGGAAGGTCGGATTGAACGGCTTGATCTGCTCCATCAGCTGTTCGGTGAGGCCCTGGCCGGTGACGAAGGGAATGCCGGGAATGTCGTAGATCGGCTTCTCCGGATAGAGCTCGGCGCACTGGCCGCCGATCTTGTCGAGGATGTCGACCAGATGCGCCTTCATATCCAGCAGGCCCAGCTCGAACACGGCGAACAGTCCGCAGGGACCTGCGCCAATAATCAACACATCGGTTTTGATCGCTTCGCTCATATCCGCTTCTTTTCAGTTGAAATCGACCGGACGGCTTTCGCCTGTCCAGCCAGGGTGCCGGATCGGGACATGCATAATAGGGGCAGTGGCCGGTGCGGCAACCCCTTGCCGAGATCAGGCAACTCGGCTGTATGGACAGGAAACCGACGGAGATCCCGCTTGAACGCCCCTGCCCGTGCCGACGATAAGCCGCGCCTGGAAGACTTTCCCTACCGGCTCTCGGATAATGTGCGCTTTGCCGATCTCGATCCGAACGGCCACGTCAACAATGCGGTCTATGCCACCTATTTCGAGACCGGACGCGTCACGCTGGTGAAGGACCCCAGCATGGGGCTGATGCCGCCCGGGCTCGGCTGGATCATGGTGCGCCTCGACGTCCACTTTCGCGCCGAGCTGCACTGGCCGGGCCAGATCGAGCTCGGGCTCGGACTCGCCAAGTTCGGGCGGACCTCGACCACCTTCGATCAGGTGGTGTTCTCGGAAGGCAGATGCGTGGCGTCGGCGCGCGCGATCACCGTGATGATCGATGAAGCGACACGTCGGCCGACGCCGCTGCCGGCGGAGGTCAAAGAGAATTTCCGGCGCTGGGTTCGCCGCGGGGTCAATCCCGACGCCGATTGAGAACGCCCAAGCCCGAGAGCGCTTAAGCCTGCCGCTCCGGCGTCGACACGATGAGGCCGTCGAGCTCATCGCTCACCTTGATCTGGCAGGACAGCCGCGAGTTCGGCCGCACGTCGAAGCCGAAGTCGAGCATGTCCTCTTCCATCGGCGAGGGGGCGCCGACCTTCTCGCGCCAGGCCTCATCGACATAGACGTGGCAGGTTGCACAGGCACAGGCGCCGCCGCATTCGGCCTCAATGCCGGGGATGGCGTTGCGGATCGCGCCTTCCATCACGGTCGCGCCGTTCTCGATCTCAATGCTGCGTTGCTCGCCGGTATGGTCGATAAAGTGGATTTTGGCCATGATCGCTCGTGCTGCCGGAATGCGCCGGACTTTAAGATGGAAGGTCCCCGGCAGTCCTATAACGGGTCGATCCGCACAGCGCCAGCGCCCGGCGGGCGAAAACCTGCCGACCGTTCGGATCGGGGATGAGGGCGGCTTGCGGCGCCTTCAGCCTAGGAACGGCGGACCATCAGGTCGATCGCCGCCCGCGCATTGGCGATCGCGGCGCCGAGCTCGGTGAGCGCCTCGGACGGGTCGGAACCGCTGGAAAGGACCGCCTCCAGCCGTGCAGCGGCATCGGCCACCGCGAGTGCGCCGATCGCGCGTGCCGATCCCTTCAGGGTATGGGCGTGCCTTGCGCCATCAGCCGGAAGGGTGGCCAGTTCGCCGAGAATCCGGGCCGACTGGGCCGAAAACATCGCCAGGACCTCCTGCTCGAGGCCAGCGTCGCCGAGCGTCATGCGCCGGAGGTGATCAAGATCAATCGGACCGTCATCGGGGGCGAGCGGCGGCGATGGCATCCATTCAATCCGTTCGAGATGAAGCGGCATGACCTGTCCCGGTTATCCCGCCTGGAGACGCTTTTGGCGGTTGTTGGGACTAGCCAATCACGAAACTGGTTAACGGATTCTTGTCGGGAAGAACTGGAAAACCGCCCGATTTCAGACAAGATCCCGACACATTCGGCGCGTGAGCACGGGAATTTCGAGTACCCATAAGGCCTTATGGCGCAAAGCTGTTAACGATGATTAAGAAAGTCTTAATCGCAAGCATTTCATTCGCATCGCTCAACCAATAGGATGTTTGCGGATGTAGCGGACAAGCCGCCGACGGGCAGCTTGCGCTCCGCTGGGGCACCGGCTTCGAGCTTGCGGGGGGACGTTCGCAAGATCGCCGACGCGTAAATAGTAAGAGGGCTTAGGGAACATGGCGAACACTCCCAAGAAGGTCAAAGATCCCACCGAAGTCGCGCTTTCTGCCATTCAGGAAGCCCTCAACATCAGCGAACCGGCCACGGACAACCGCGGTCCGATCAACGAAGAGCTTGTGCCGCCGAGCCTTCCGCCGGCCGCCCCCGACTTCTCGGCGAGTTCGTTCGAACCCCGCCCCACCGCGGACCGTCCGGTGTTCGAGCCGATCGAAGAGACGCGCAGCCCGCGCCGCGCCGCCAACGATGATCGCGCCACCATCGGCCAGTTGCTGCAGACGCTGCAGAGCGGACGTCCCGCCCGCAACGCCTTCACGCTCTTCTTCGTCTGCTCCGGTGTCTGGCTGATCGGCTGCGGCATCCTCACGCTCGCCTTCCTGCCCTCGCTCCGGGCCGCGATGGCCGAGGGCACCGCCGTACTGGTGCTCGCCGGCCTCTGCGCCCTCTTCCTCGCGCCGATCCTGCTGTTCTACTTCCTCACCAGCCTCGCCTCGCACGGTCAGAGGATGCAGGCGATCGCGCAATCGATGGCGCAGATCGCGATCCGCTTCTCCGAACCGGAAAACGCCGCCGCCGATTCCATGGTGACGGTCGGCCAGGCGATCCGCCGCGAGGTCGCGGCGATGGGCGACGGCGTCGAGCGCGCGATCGCGCGCGCCGGCGAGCTCGAGACCCTGGTCGCCAACGAGGTCGCAGCGCTCGAGCGCGCCTATTCCGACAACGAGGTGCGCATCCGCGCCCTGCTGCAGGACATCGCCCATCAGCGCGACAATCTGGTCGGCCAGGCCGAGCAGGTGCGCAGCGCGATCTCCGGCGTGCAGATCGACCTGCGCCACGACATCGCGCTGATCTCGGATGCAATCGCCTCGCGCGTCGACGAGGTTGCCAAGAGCATCACCGGTGCGCTGGAAGAGCGCGGCCAGCACATCACGACCGCGCTGAGCCACGCCGGCGACAACATGATCCTCGCGCTCGGCGAGCGCGGCGGCGACCTGCTCGACCGCCTCGAGGAAGCCAGCGCCGAGACCACCCGCGCCGTGATGGACGCCTCCGAGCGGCTGACCACCAGCCTCAACTTCAAGACCGGCCACGTCCACGACGAGTTCGTCGACCTCGCCGACCGCGTCCACGAGATGCTGAACGAGCGCATCGACCGCATCACCGGCGAGTTCGAGCAGCGTTCCTCGACCATCGTCGACGGCATCTCCGACCGTACCGAGCAGGTCCACGACTCCCTGAAGAACTCCGGCGACTCGCTGCTGCTCGAGCTCGAGCTGCGCAGCAACGATCTGATCGGCAAGATCGACGACGCCGGCAACCGCCTCGCCGGCCAGATCATGACGTCCGGCGACAGGGCGAGCGAAGCGCTCGACGTCACCGTCAATTCGCTGGTCGCCAAGGTGCTGAACCAGACCGAGACCGCGCACGACTCGCTGTCGCTGCAGATGAGTGCCTTCGACGAGCTGGTGAAGAACCATGGCAGCGAGCTTGCCGAGAAATTCGCCCGCGACTCCGGCACGCTCGGCGCGCTGATCACCCGCCACATCTCGGAGTTCGACCGCACCGTCAAGACCTTCGGCGGCGACATCGTCGAACGCATGGGGCAGCGCACCCAGGACATCGCCGACAGCCTGAAGAGCTACGTCGACACCTTCGATCATCGCGTCTCTTCGAACGGCGGCGAGATCACCGCCTCGCTCGACCAGCGTCTGCTGCAGTTCGAGACCACGCTCGGCAGCCGCGTCAGCAATCTCGACTCGTCGCTGGACAACAAGCTGTCGTCCTTCGACTCTTCGCTCGCCGGCAGGATCGGCTCGCTCGACGGCCGCCTCCAGTCGCTGGATGACGCGATCGATGGTCGCATGCAGACGCTCGCAGTCACGTTCGAGAGCCGCGCCAGGTCGGTCACCGACACCATCGACGGCCATCTCGGCACGCTCGTGACCTCGCTGACCGACGGCGCCAGCCAGGCGATCCAGTCGATCGACTCCCGGCTCGGCCTGCTCACCACGACCCTGACCGAGGGCACCGTGCAGGCGATCGCGGCGATCGACCACCGCATCAACAACGTCACCGAGACCATCGACGGCCACAGCACGCGCCTCGCCGAGACCATCAACGGCCACAGCGCACTCCTGGCCGACACCATCAACGGCCGCAGCGCGCACCTCACCGACACCATCACGGCGCGCTTCGCCGATATCCAGCAGGGCATCGAGACCCGCGTCGGCGCCGTCGCCAGCGACATCGACACCCGCGTCGCGCAGTTCGAGGACCTGCTCGGGTCGCGCGTCGAGGCCGTCGCAGGCCGCATCGAGAGCAGCGGCCGCCAGGCCAGCGAAGACCTCATGGCCCGCGCGGAACTGCTGTCGTCCGGCATCAAGTCGCATGTCGAGGACGCGGAGCGTTCGCTGACCAACCTCGTGGTCAACACCAGCGAGACCATCCAGACCGGTGCGCGCACCGCGCAGCAGGCGCTGCTCGGCGTGTCGACCGACGTCGGTGCCCAGCTCAAGCTGACCTCGGCCGAGGTCGAGGGCGTGCTGACCGCCGTCGGCACCAGCGCCGCCAATTCGATCCTCACCAGCGCCCGCGATGCACAGGCTTCGCTGGTCGCAGCCTCCGGCGACGTCACCTCCCAGATCAAGGCCCTGTCGGCCGACGTGGAGCGCACGCTGCAGGCCGCCGGCAGCGCCACCGCCGCTTCGGTGCTGTCGGGTGCCCGCGAGGCGCAGACCACGCTGGTCTCGGCCTCCGCCGATGCCGCAAGCCAGGTCAAGTCGCTGGCCGCCGATGTCGAGCGTTCGCTGTCGATGGTCGGCAGCGCCACGGCCGAAGCCCTGACGGCCGGCGCCCGCGAAGCCCAGGCCACGCTGGTCAGCGCCTCCGCCGATGCCGCGAACCAGGTCAAGTCGCTGACCGCCGACGTCGAGCGTTCGCTGTCGATGGCCGGCAGCGCCACTGCCGAAGCCCTGACGACCGGTGCGCGCGAAGCCCAGACCACGCTGATCTCGGCGTCGACCGACGTCACGAGCCAGGTGAAGTCGCTCGCCAGCGACGTCGAGCGCTCGCTCTCGATCGCCGGCACGGCCACCGCCGAGGCCGTCGTCGCCAGTGCCCGCGAGGCCCAGAGCACGCTCGCGCTTGCCTCCACCGAGGCGACCAATCTGGTCCGCTCGCTCGCCGCCGACATGCAGCACTCGCTGTCGACCGCCGGCACGGCCACCGCCGAATCCGTCGTCGCCAGCGCCCGCGAGGCCCAAAGCACGCTGGTCGGCGCGTCGACCGAAGCCACCAACCTGGTCCGCACCCTGGCGGCCGACATGCAGCGCTCGCTGTCGATGGCCGGCGCCGCGACCGCGGAAGCCATCACCTCCGGTGCGCGCGACGCCCAGACCACGCTGGTCAGCGCCTCCGCCGATGCCGCCAGCAAGGTGACGGCGCTTGCCGCCGACATCCAGCGCTCCCTGTCGATGGCCGGCACCGGCACTGTCGAGACGATCACGGCCGGCGCCCGCGAGGCGCAGAACACCCTGGTCACGGCGTCGTCGGATGCCGCCAACCACGTCAAGTCGCTGGCGGTCGATGTCGAGCGGGTGCTGACCGCGGTCGGCACCAGCACGGCGCAGTCGATCCTCGGCAGCGCACGCGAGGCCCAGAACTCGTTCGTGGCCACCTCCGCTGAAGCGGCCAGCCAGATCCGCGCGATCTCGACCGAGATCGAACGCTCGCTGACCACGGCCGGCGCCGAGACCGCGCAGGCCATCATCGGCAGCGCCCGCGATGCGCAGAACTCGTTCGCGGCCACCTCCTCCGAGGCCGCAGGCCAGATCCGCACCATCGCCGCCGAGATCGAGCGCTCGCTGACCACCGCCGGCGCCGAAACCGCGCAGACCATCCTGGGCAGCGCACGCGAGGCGCAGAGCTCGTTCGCAGCGACCTCGGCCGATGCCGCCAGCCAGATCCGCGCGATCTCGACCGATATCGAGCGTTCGCTCGGCGCGGTCACGGCCAAGACCACCGACAACATCCAGACCTCGGCGCAGGCCGCGCAGGCCGCACTGGTCAACGTGTCCAATGAGGTCTCGACCAAGGTCAAGACGACCTCGGCCGACATCGAGCGTTCGGTGCTGGCCGCCTCCAGCACGTTCGGTTCGACGATGACCGGCAAGACCGACGAGATCGTCACCTATGTGCAGCAGCAGGCCGAGCGGCTCTCGCAGATGGTCGACAGCCGCCGCGGCTCGCTGGTCGATGCGCTGACCGCCAAGTCGACCCAGCTCGTGACCGACATCGATCGCGCCACCGCGGACGCGCTGAAGGCGATCGAAACCCGCGGCCAGGCGTTCTCGCAGTCGATGTCGGCGCATGGCGGCGACGTCGCGCGCAACATCACCTCGGCCGGCGACCAGGCGACCGGCGCGGTGGCGAAGTCGCTCAGGGATCTCGAGCAGGCCTCGCGCGCGGCGATCGACCAGTCGCGCCAGGTCTCGATCTCGGCAGTCACCGAAATGCAGGAGACCAGCAAGATCCTGCGCACCGACACGGTGGCGCTGTTCGAGCGGCTGCGCGAGGGCAACATCCTGCTGCAGGAGGTGTTGACCGGCGCCCACGACAACCTCAACTCGCTGGAGCGCGCGCTGGTGACCCGCGTGGCCGACTTCGTGTCCGCCATGAACGATGTCACCTCGCGCAACGGCGTGGCGACCCAGACGCTGGAAGACCAGCTCTCGGTGTTCAACAGCAAGACCGGCAAGGCGCTGGAGGATCTCGGCGAGCTGTCGAGCCAGTTCGAAACCCATGGCAAGGCGCTGATCGAGGCGGCGGCCGTGGTCGAGCAGGCCAATCGCTCGACCACCACCTCCGTCAGCGAACGCAAGTCGGCGCTGGAATCGCTGGTCACCACCATCGACCTGCGCACCACCGATCTCGACCAGCGGCTGTCGCGCTTCACCGGCCTGCTCGATGAATCGCTTGCCGCGGCCGAGGAACGCGCCCGCGACATCGCCCGCGTGGTGGCGGAGACCGCCGGCGCCGGCTCGGCGGCGATCAGCCGGCAGTTCGAGGCGGTGCGGCTTGCGGCCGAAAACGAGCGCCAGCAGACCATCGACGCAATGAACGACCTCTACCAGCAGAGCAACGCCGAGACCGACTCGATGTTCAAGGAATCGACGGAGAAGTTCTCCGCGATGGTCCTGTCGATGAAGCAGATGGCGTCCGAGATGCACAACGAGCTCGAGGCGACGCGCAACGAGCTGCGCCGTGGCGTGCTCGAAATGCCGCAGGAGGCCGCCGAGAACACCGCGCAGATGCGCAAGGTGATCGTCGACCAGATCGAAGCGCTGGCCGAACTGAACCGTATCGTCGCGCATCACGGCCGCGGCCTCGACGTGGTCAGCGCGGGCCGCGGCAGCGTCCGCCAGGAGGAGAGTGTGATGGCGGCCGCCGGCGGCCGTGGCGAGATGCGCATGCGCGACACCGGCCCGCGGGACACCAGCCCGCGCGACACCGTCATCCGCGACAATGGCCCCCGCGACACCGGCATCCGCGACAACGGCAACAGCGCCTCGACGCTGCCGCCGCCGGATCTCGGCATGCAAAATCTGGGCATGCCCGGCCCGCGCCGCACCGAGGCGCCACCGGTGAGCCCGGCGAGCTCCGACAACGGCCGTGATGGCTGGCTGTCCGACCTGCTCAACCGCAGCGACGCGCCGCAGCCGGCCCCGAACCGCGAAGCCCCACGTCCGCGCCCCGCGCCGCAGGCTGCCGCCAATCCGCTGGAGTCGCTGTCGCTCGACATCGCCCGGCTGATGGACCGCAACCTCGCGGCCGAGATGTGGGACCGCTACCAGCGCGGCGAGAACAAGGCGTTCTCAAAGCGCCTCTACACGCCGGCCGGCCAGAAGGCGTTCGACGAGGTGGCGCGCAAGTATCGCTCCGACCGCGGCTTCAAGCAGACGGTCGACCGCTACATCGCCGAGTTCGAGCGCCTGCTCGACGAGGTCGCCCGCGACGGCCGCGGCCCGCAGGAGCTGCGCAACCACCTGACTTCGGAGACCGGCCTGGTCTACACCCTGCTCGCGCATGCGGCGGGACGGCTGGGATAATTGCGAGGTCAATTGCAGACGAGAAACGGAGGCAGCGATGCCTCCGTTTTGCTTTTGGCCGATGCGGCGGATGCGCCACCTGAACTCGAGCGCAAGCGCCGTCGCAGGACGGCGTTGCCAAAGTGTCGAAAAACAACCCCATGCAAAGTAGCCGGCGGCGCGTTCGGCCAGGCAACTTGACACGTCGGGCAAATCAACTATATTATTCTACTATTCAGAAATACTGCGCATGCAGAGGAGAGCAGGAAGCGGCGTCGAGGTGAATCGAACCTGCGGCCGAACCGTGGCCAGTTTTGAGACTGCCCCATGGGATTGTCAGGCAATCACGTGAGGGGGCCTCACGGTCGTTGCGTCTTCATTTCTTCAATGCCCATGATGGCATCGATTGCCAACGTGTCCAGGCGGTTCGCACCCGGCTCGGAAACACCAAACGCAGCAGCCAAAGACCCGGCAACACGACGATGAACATGACGGCGCCGGCGATCAGCCCTGCCATCGCCAGATCCCAGCCTGCGGTCAGACGATCCGGCAACAACCAGACTATGACCAGAGCCTCGATCACGTAGAGCCCGCTCGAGGACAGTCCGGGGTTGGGGCGGTAACCAACCTGGTGCAGCAGCACGTGCGACACCAGCGTGTCGGACACTCTCGCGCCGATCAACATGCCGAGTGCAAACGCCGCGCAGGCCGGGCCGAGCGCGCCGAGGATGCCGACGAAGCCGATCACGGACATCGTCAGGGTCAATGCCACGGTGAAGATCAGAAAACCCCACCCGTCGGAGATGTCGAGACCGACGATGGCGCCGAAATTGCGCCACAGCGGTGCGCCCTTGCCTTTCCACTCCTGCCAGGAGTGCCGGCAGGTGATCGCAATGTCTGCTGCCAGGATCAGGGCAAGAAATGGCATCGAGATGTGCGAGGCATCCATACCAATCCCCCAACGTTCAGGCGCCGGACGTCATTCGAGGCCCAGCCTACATCAGGAGCAAAGCACGCGGAAGTTGCATCATGCGCAATCGTGGCGACCTACTGCCGCCGGCGCGGCCCCGGAGCCGCCGGCGCGGGCGCCGGCTCCGGCGCGGCGTTGTTGCTGCCGCCGAAGATCACCCGGCTCGGGTTGCGATCGAAATTGTTCACCGCGCGGCTGATGTCACCGAGCGTCTTGCGGCCGTCGCTCATCAGGGCGCCGGAGCGCTTGTCGAGGTCGTCGGCGAGCTCGCGGATCGACTTCACCATCAGATTGAGCTCGCTGCCATTGTTGCCGCCGGCAATCGCGTTGAGCCCGAGCATCAGATTGTCGGCCTTGCCCATCACGCCGTCGACCTTGAGCATGACGTTGTCGATCTTCTCGGAATTGCGCGCCAAAGCCTGGGTGAAGGTCTCGAGATTGTGCAGCGAGTTCTTCACCGATTCCTGATTGTCGGCGACGATGCGGTTGACGTTCTGCAAGGTGGCGCGGATCGCCTCGGTGACGTCCTGCAGCGCGTTCGGGTCTGCGGTCAGGACCGGGATGCCGTCCTCGTCGAGCGGCACCGGCGGGGCGGCTTCCTCGCCGCCCTTCAACGAGATCGCGGCAACCCCGGTCAGTCCCTGGAATTCGAGGCCGACGAGGGTGTCCTTGCGGATCGGCGCGTTGTTCTCGATCATCGCCAGCGCGACCACGCGCCGCGGGTTGTCGAGCTTGACCGAGACAACCTCCCCTATCCTGATACCGTTGAAATTGACGTTACCGCCGTTGCGCAGGCCCGAGGCCGGGCCCTCGAAGATCACCCGGAGCGGGCTGCGCTGCTTGGTGGTGTGCAGGCTCTGGAACCAGAGCACGAAGCCGAACGCCGCCGCGATCACCGCCAGCGTGAAGGCTCCGATCAGCACGTAGTTCGCCCGCGTTTCCATCACCTGCTCCTAGGCTCTGTTGCCGCTGCGCGGCGCCAGAGCCTGCCGAATTCTTTTTGGCGCATGATCTCGTCCGAAAACCGGCCTCCACTTTTCGGGATCATGCGCTAACCCACAACGGCCCGGGCGCGCTTGCCGTTGAAATATTGCTGCAGCCATGGATGCTGCGATGCCTTCATGTCGGCGATCGATCCTGCTGCAATGATCTTACCGTTCCCTAAAACGGCGATACGGTCGCAAGCGGTATAAAGGCTGTCCAGATCGTGGGTTACCATGAAAACGGTCAGCCCCAAAGTACGCTGCAAGGTGCGCACCAGCTCGTCGAAATCGCCGGCGCCGATCGGATCGAGGCCCGACGTCGGCTCGTCGAGGAAGACAAGCTCCGGATCGAGCGCGAGCGCGCGCGCCAGCGCAACGCGCTTGATCATGCCGCCCGACAGCTCCGACGGATAGCGGTCGGCGACCTCGGGCTTCAGCCCGACCATCGCGAGCTTGGCGATCATGATCTCGTCGAGCAGGCGCTGCGACACGCGCAGATATTCGCGCACCGGAAACTGGATGTTCTGCCGCACCGTGAGCGAGGAGAACAACGCGCCTTGCTGGAACAGGATGCCCCAGCGCCGCTCGACGGCACGGCGCTGCGCCGAGTTCGCGGCATCGAGATCGACGCCGAACACCTCGATGCTGCCTGCGACCTTCGGCACCAGCCCGATGATGGTGCGCGTCAAGACCGACTTGCCGGCGCCGGACGGGCCGACGAAGCCGAGGATCTCGCCGCGCTTGACATCGAGGTTGAGCCCGTCGAGCACCCGCGTCTTGCCGAATTGAACGGTGATGTCGCGGACCCGGATGATGGCGTCGGAAAACTGCTCCGCCATGGTCACATCCCGATCGAGGCGAAGAAGATCGCGAACACGCCGTCCATCACGATCACGAAGAAAATCCCCTTCACCACCGACGCGGTGGTGTGCTGTCCGAGCGATTCCGCCGAACCCTGCACCGCAAGCCCCTCGACGCAGGCGACGATGCCGATCACCGCGGCCATCACCGGCGCCTTGATCATGCCGACGATGAAATGGTCGATCGAGATCGCATCGCGCAGCCGCAGCAGGAACGCTTCCGGATCGACGCCGCCATAGAGCCAGGCCACCAGGCCGCCGCCATAGAGCGCGGCCATCGCGCCGAGGAAGGCGAGGATCGGCAGCGCCAGCATGATCGCGAGCATGCGCGGCAGGATCAGGACCTCGATCGGATCGAAGCCCATGGTGCGCAGCGCGTCGATCTCCTCACGCATCTTCATCGAGCCGAGCTCGGCGGTGTAGGCCGAGCCGGAGCGGCCCGCGACCATGATCGCGACCAGCAGCACGCCGATCTCGCGCAGCACCAGCACGCCCAGCATGTCGACCACGAAGATGTCGGCGCCGAACTGCCGGAAGTGGAAGATGCCCTGCTGCGAGATGATGCAGCCGATCAGGAAGGTGATCAGCACCACAATCGGTACCGCGCGCCAGCACACCTGCTCGAGGTGATGCACGGTCGAGGCGAGCCGGAAGCTGCGTGGATGGATCAGCACGTTGCCCGCCGCGGCGATCACGGCACCGAGCATGTCGACGAGGCTGATGATGGTGCCGCCGATGCCGGCCACGGTGCGGCCGATCTGCTCGAGCATGCCCAGAAGCGACAGCGACGTGCTGTCGACCCTCGGCGCGGCGCCGACGCGGCTGACCTCGTCGACCAGGCTGGAATAATTGGCCGAGAGCCCCGCGATCTTGGCTTCCGCAGTGGCATCGCTGAGGCTGCGGCGCAGCCGTTCGATCAGCCAGGCGCCGAAGGTGTCGAGGCTCGCGACCTGCGAGACATCGATGAAGATATGCGGGCGGCTGCCGCGCAGCTTCTCGGCGTCGGAAACGATCCGCTCCAGCGCAGGCGCAAAGCGGGCGGTCCAATTGCCGGCCGCGCACAGCGCCAATCCCTCGCCTTGGGCTATCCGCTCCAATGTGGGGTCACCGCTCAATTCTGCCCATCCCTCGGCCGGCTTGCCGCTGGTATCCGGCGCCGCCGGAGCGCCTTGTCGAATCTGTCACTAACCAGCCATAGTTGGTTGCGCGTCGCAAGCATACGGTTCAGGAAATAGTAGACTTTAAAATGACTTCCACCCCTTGCACCCCCTCCCGAGCCCTGTCCGCCGGTATCGAGCGCTGGCCGATCGCGGGCGCCTTCACGATCAGCCGCGGCGCCAAGACCGAAGCGGTGACCGTGGTGGCCGAGATCAGCCAGGATGGGCTGACCGGGCGCGGCGAATGCGTGCCCTATCCGCGCTATGGCGAGACGCCGGAGGCGACGCTCGCGGCCGTGCAGGCGATGCGGGAGCCACTCGCCGCCGGCATGGACCGGATCGCGCTGCAAGCCGCGATGCCCGCCGGCGCCGCCCGCAACGCGCTGGACTGCGCGTTATTGGACCTCGAGGCCAAGGTTGCCGGCCGGCGCATCTGGGACATGCTCGGCCGTCCGGCGCCCGTGCCCTGCACCACCGCCTACACCATCTCGCTCGGCACATCGGCGGCGATGGCGGAGGCGACCGCCAAAGCCGCGCACCGCCCGTTGCTCAAGATCAAGCTCGGCGGTGGCGGCGACGGCGCGCGGATCGCCGCCGTGCGCAAGGCCGCGCCGAATTCCGAATTGATCGTCGACGCCAACGAGGCCTGGACCGAGGACAACCTTGCCGCCAACCTTGCGGCTTGCGCCGATGCCGGCGTCACCCTGATCGAGCAACCGCTGCCGGCCGGCAGGGATGACGCGCTGGCGCGGATCAAGCGGCCAGTCATGGTCTGCGCCGACGAGAGCGTGCATGACCGCGGCTCGCTTGCTGGCCTGCGCGGCCGGTATGACGCGGTCAACATCAAGCTCGACAAGACCGGCGGACTGACCGAGGCGCTCGCGATGGCGGATGCCGCCCGCGCGCTCGGCTTCGAGATCATGATCGGCTGCATGGTCGCAACCTCGCTGTCGATGGCGCCGGCGATGCTGATCGCGCAGGCGGCGCGTTTCGTCGATCTCGACGGCCCGCTGCTGCTGGCACGCGACCGCGACCGTGGCCTGCACTACGACGGGAGCCTGGTCTATCCGCCGGATGCCGCGCTCTGGGGGTGATGGTCGAAGCGCCGCCGCGCCAGCCACATCACGACGCCGCTGACGGCGGCCATCGCCGCCATCATGTAGTAGACGCCCTGCCCGTAGTGCGCGTAGATCATGCCGCACAGAATCGACGTCGTGCTCGAAACGATGCCGCCGCAGGCGGTGAGATAGCCCTGCCCGCGCGCGATCATGTGACCATGCACCTGGCGTACCATCAGCCCCATGATGCCGACCTGGGTCAGCCCGAAGGTCAGGCCATGCGCGAGTTGCACCACCGCCAGGATCGGGAGCGGCGGGTCCTGCGCGGTGATGGTCCAGCGGATCACCGCGGCGGCCGCGGCGATCACGACCAGCACCGCCGACGGCAGCGTGAAGCGCGGCGAAAGCGCAAACAGCACGATCTCGGCGATGACGCCGAGCGTCCACAGCGCGGCGATCGTCAGCCCGCTGAAGCCCGCCTGCTGCCAGGCGATCGAGGCGAAGATGTAATAGGCGGAGTGACTGCTCTGGATCAGCGCCGCGCAAATGATGATGACGAGAAAGCCCGGATCGCGCAGCAGCTTGCCGCTGCCTTGCGCCTGCGTCGACGTTGCGGAGACCTGATCGAGTGGTCGCAGCATCAGTCCGACCAGCGCGCCGAGCACGGTGACGCCGGCGATGATCCAGATCAAATGGGCCGGCACGATCGTGCCGAGCGCAAGCCCGGCGCCGAGCGCGCCGACCACGAAGGCCGCCGAGCCCCACAGCCGCAGCCGCCCGTAGTTCAACCCGTGGTGGGCGACGCCGCGCAGCGCATAGGCATCCGTCAGCGGCACCATCGGGGTCCAGACGCAGCAGGTCAGCGCATAGACCGCGAGCACGGCGAACACCTCACGCCTCGTGCCGATGACGAGGAAGCCGATCGCAGTGGCAAAGCCTGTCAGCATGATCGCGCCGCGCAGCATCTTGTGCCGTTCGGCCGTCCCCGTGATCAGCGGCAGCACGGTGAAGCGCGTCACCGCCGGCACTGCCGTGATGGTGCCGATCCACGCCGAATCGATCCCGATCGCCTTCAGCCACACCGTGAAAAACGGCAGATGGACCCCGGTCATCCCGAACAGCGTGGCGTAGAATGCGGCGAGTCGCGTCGCGAATCGCCTCGCTGCAACCTCGGCCGCAATGGGGATTTGTGATTCGATAGACATCAATTCAATTGCGATTCGCGCGATATCGTGATGATCGTTAGCGTAACGCGCAGTGATTTGCGCGAAGAGATTGTGATGGCCGAAGAAGCATTCGCCCTGTCGCCGATTTCCGCCCGCGCCGCCCAGCCGAGCGAGGAGGATTATGCTGCGATCAGCGAGGCGTTCATGGAGACGTCGCGCGGCCGCTGGTTCCTCGGCGAATACGCCAAGCGCAACCGCAACGCCGACACACGCATGGTGCTCGACGCGGTGGCGCGGATCGAGGAAAGCCTTGCCGCGCAGCGGCAAGCCGCCGCAGAGGCATTCCGGGACGAGCAGCTGGAGCAGGCGCTGGGCGCCTTGCGCGGGGCGATCGAGGCAGTGCAGGCCTCCGCCGTCGCGGCCTTGGACGACCTCGGCTTCGAGCAGCGGCTCGCGCCGCTGCGCAAGGCGGTGCGGGTGATTCGGGAAATCTCCTGGCGGCTGCGCGAGATCGGCAATGACGGCCGCATCTGCGACATCATCGATTCGCAGACCAGCGCCATCGAGGCCGGCACCGCCCTGCTCTCGCTCGACGACGCCAAGACCGTGCTGGACGAAGCCTTCGCGACGCTCACGCGCAGGCTTGCCGGATTCAACATCGACGAGGCGGCGCCGCTTGACGCGGACGCGCCCCAGGCCGCGGTTACGGAAGCGACGGTCGCGGAAGCGGCAGTCGCGGAAACGACGGTCGCGGAAACGACGACAGCGCCTCCTCAACCGGCTCCCAGCGTAGCGGTTGCCGAGACCATGCCCGCGCCGGAAGCTGCCGCGGCACCGGGCGCCGAAGCCCCCGTGGCCACGACGCCCCAGCCCGACCACGCAGCCCTTGCCGCAGCCGAAGCCGCGCTGGCCGAAGCGGAGGCCGCCGAGCTTGCACGCGTCGCCGACGAGGCCGCAGCCGATGCGCATGACGAGGCCGTGCTCGACCTCATCGCGATGGAAATGGGTGCGCCCGATCCAATCGACGATGATGAGCTGATGACCGTCGAGGAATCGCGCATTGCAGAGGCAATGGCCGCCGAGCCGGAGATTGCCAATCAGCCCGAGCCGGTTGCCGAACTCGTGCCGCAGGTGGCAGACATCGCGCACGCGCCCGAGCCGATCGCGCCACCGGTCGCCGCCGCACCGGCGAGCCCGCAGGCGCCGCAGGCCGTCGCTGCGGCGCCCGAGCCACCGATGGACGTATCGCTTGGCTCCACCATCATCGCGAGCGGCCTGGTCAAGAAGCCGAGCCCCGCGGCCAACGATCCGCTGGCCCCGATCCGCCGCATGAGCCAGGCCGAGAAGATCGCGCTGTTCTCGTGATCATCAGTCATTGCCGGGCTTGACCCGGCAATCCGTCAATGAACAGGCATTCGGTTTGTGATGGATGCGCGGGTGATCTCGCGCTTCTGCCCGCGCATGACGAGCAGTGACCGTCAGGCGACCAGCTTGGCGAACAGGTCGGCGTCGACATTGCCGCCTGAGAGCACGATCACGACATTCTTGCCCCTGGCGTCGATCCGCCCCGCCAGCAGTGCGGCGAGCCCGACGGCGCCGCCGGGCTCGACCACGAGCTTCAGCTCACGATAGGCAAACGCAACCGCCGCGCCGACCTCTTCGTCGGTGGCGTTGACGCCGTTGGCCAAGAGCTTGCTGTTGATCGCGAAGGTGAGCTCGCCCGGCATCATCGCCATCAGCGCATCACAGATGGTGCGCGCGGCGACCGGATGCGGCTCGCGGTGCCCGACCTTGAGCGACAGTGCGTGATCGTCGTAGCCGGCAGGCTCGGCCACGATGACCTGCGCCTGCGGAAATTTCGCCTTCACCGCGGTCGCAACGCCGGCAATCAATCCGCCGCCCGAGGCCGGCGCCACGACGATGTCGGGCACGAGTCCGAGCGATGCCATGTCTTCGGCGATCTCGCGGCCGGCGGTGCCCTGGCCCGCGATCACGAACGGATCGTCATAGGGACGCACCAGGGTCGCGCCGCGCTTGCCGGCGATGCCGTTGGCGATCGCCTCGCGATCGTCGCGGTCGCGATCGTACAGCACGACCTCGGCGCCGTAGGATTTGGTTCGCTCCCGTTTGGTCAACGGCGAGTCCGCCGGCATCACGATGGTCGCCTGCATGTTGAGAATCTTCGCCGCCGCCGCGACGCCCTGGGCATGGTTGCCCGACGAGAACGCGACCACCCCGCCGCCGCGCTTCTCTTGCGGGATCGAGGCCAGCTTGTTGAAGGCGCCGCGGAACTTGAACGATCCGGTCCGCTGCAGCATCTCGGGCTTCAGGAAGACCTGGGTGCCGACCCGTTCATTGAGGACCGGGAAGCTCAGGAGCGGCGTGCGCACTGCGAACGGCGCGACCACCCTGGCGGCGGCATCGATGTCGGCTGCGGCAACGAGTGGATTTGTGGCGGTGTCCGTCATCCGCAATTTGTATCGCGGCGGCCGGCAGAACGGCAAGACGCTTTAGCGTGAGGTCGGCTGGGGGGCCGGAAGGGCCGCAAAATGATGCTCTTCGGCGCCGAACACCATCGCCTCGTCCTCGCCATCCGGCAGGACGGGCCTGACATTCAGGCAGCGGTCGATGAACACCCGGGCCGAGGCCTGCCAGGTGTGGAGCGCGGCGAAATCGACGCAGGCCTGCCGCGGAATGCTCAGCGCTTCCAGGCAGGCATGCTGCAAATCGTCGTCGAGCACGCCGACCGGTGCGGCCCCGATCACGTCGCGGGGACCGGTGACCGGAAAAGCGGCAACCGGCAGCCCGCTCGCCAGCGCTTCGAGCAGCACCAGCCCGAACGTGTCGGTTCGGCTCGGGAACACGAACACGTCGGCGGCGGCATAGATCTCGGCCAGTTCCTCGCCATGGCGAGCCCCGAGGAACACGGCCTCGGGAAACTTCCGCTCCAGCGCCGCACGCGCCGGCCCGTCGCCGACCACGACCTTGGTGCCCGGCAGATCGAGCGCGAGGAATGCCTCGAGGTTCTTCTCCACCGCGATGCGGCCGACGCTCAGATACACCGGCTGCGGCAGGCAGAGATCGATATCGCGCGGATGGAACAGCGCGGTATCGACGCCGCGCGACCACAGCACCACGTTGCGGAAGCCGCGCTGGCGCAGCTCGGCTGCAAGCGCCGGGGTTGCCGCCATCACCGCCTGGCTCGGCTTGTGGAACCAGCGCAGCACGCGCCACACCCAGCGCTCCGGGATCGGCGACCGCGCCGACACATACTCCGGAAAACGGGTGTGAAAGCTCGTCGTGAACGGCAGGCCGCGCCTGCGGCAGTAGCGGCGGACCGAAAGCCCGATCGGGCCTTCGGTCGCGATGTGAATGCTGTCGGGCTTTGCCGCCTCGATCAGCTTCGCGATTTTGCCAGGGCTCGGCAGCGCGAGGCGGAGATCGCGATAGCTCGGCATCGCAAAGGTGCGGAACGATTCCGGCGTCAGGAACGTCACCTCGACGCCGAGAGACTTCGCCGCCTGGGCCATCATGGTCAGCGTGCGGACAACCCCGTTGACCTGGGGATGCCACGCATCGGTCGCGACCAGGATATGCGTCATGCAGCGCGCGCCGTGACTCGCGGAACCGGGGCGATGCGGCGCACCGGATCGGTCCAGGTGATGATCTCGAAGTGACCATCCTCATGCTCGGCGAGCGCCGTGCAGCTCTCGACCCAGTCGCCGCAATTCATGTAGCGGATGCCGTGCTCGTCATGGATCGTCGCGTAATGGATGTGGCCGCAGATCACGCCGTCGCAGCCGTGGCGCCGCGCTTCGCCCGCGAGCGTCGATTCGAACGCGCCGATATAGTTGACGGCCTTCTTGACCTTCAGCTTGGCCCATTGCGACAGCGACCAGTACGGCACGCCGAACATCTTGCGGAAGAAGTTGACAAAGCGGTTCATCTGGATCGCGAAGTCGTAGGCCTTGTCGCCGAGATGGGCGAGCCAGCGCGCGTTCTGCACCACGAGGTCGAAGATATCGCCGTGGATCACGAGATAGCGCTTGCCGTCGGCGCCGGTGTGGACGGTGTTTTCCACCACGTCGATGCCGCCGAAATGCGTGCCGTAATATTTGCGCAGGAACTCGTCATGGTTGCCCGGGACGTAGATCACCTTGGCACCCTTGCGCGCCTTGCGCAGCATCTTCTGCACGAAGTCGTTATGGGTCTGCGGCCAGTGCCAGTTCGACTTCAGCGCCCAGCCGTCGACGATATCGCCAACCAGATAGATCGTGTCGGCATCGTGGGTCCGGAGGAAGTCCAGCAGGCGGTCGGCTTGCGAACCGCGGGCTCCGAGATGAACGTCGGAGATGAACAAAGTGCGAAAGCGCCGCTCGGGGCTTTCTTCACTCAAGGAGTCACTTCCCATGCCTGTGCACCTACAAGATTCCTGTGACAAGGCGATGACGATCCTCGCGACCGAAGGCCCCGCAAAGAGTTAACGAGAATCAATTGCACGCCCCTTTGACTGCCGATAACAGCGCGATGCGACAATCTGGCGACATGGGACGCTGTGGGCGTGTGGAACATGTGACGTGTTGCGTGGATGTCGGGGACGACACCGCATCCGTCATTGCGAGGAGCGGCAGCGACGAAGCAATCCATCTATCCACAGGTGGAGATATGGATTGCTTCGCTTCGCTCGCAATGACGGGGATGTAGCCCGGGGCCTCAATAAAATTTATGGAAATGATGCACCGGCCCGTGGCCGTGCCCGACGGCAAAACGATCCGCCGCCGCGATCGCATCCGTGATCCACGCCTTGGCATCGCGCACGGCGCTCTCGAGCTCGCAGCCCTTGGCAAGGCCCGCGGCAATCGCCGACGACAATGAGCAGCCGGTGCCGTGCGTGTTCGCAGTGGCGACGCGCGGCGCGGCAAGCGCGATGGTGCGCTCGCCATCGATCAGATAGTCGATGCTCTCGGCGCCGTGCCCGTGGCCTCCCTTGATCAGCACCGCGCGACATCCCAATGCCAGCAGCCGCCTGCCCTGGCGCTCGACCGCGGCCTCGTTCTCGGCAACCGGCTCGTTCAAAAGCGCCGCCGCCTCCGGCAGGTTCGGCGTGATCAGCGCGGCAAGCGGAAACAACCTGGTCCGGAGCGCATCGACCGCCTCGGTCGCGAGCAGCCGATCGCCCGAGGTCGCCACCATCACCGGATCGAGCACGACATGGCGCGGCGACCAGCGGTCCAGCGCGTCGGCAATCGCCGCGATCGTCTCGGCCTGCGCCACCATGCCGATCTTCATCGCGCCGACCGCAAGGTCGGAAAACACTGCATCGATCTGCGCGGTGACGAAGCCGGCCGGCACCGGGTGAATGCCGCTGACGCCGGTCGTGTTCTGCGCCGTCAGCGCCGTGATCACGGAGGCGCCGTAGACGCCGAGCGCGGCAAAGCTCTTCAGGTCCGCCTGGATGCCTGCGCCTCCAGACGAATCCGAGCCGGCGATGGTCAGCGCGACCGGTGTCATTCCGGGGCCGCAATGGTTGGCGGAAACAGAATCATGACCTGTCCTAGCGCGGCGGCCCATCGGCAGCAAGTTCGCCTGGATTTGCCGTGACTTGAGCCGTACTTGCCCTTGCCTTGGCGGCCGCTTTTTGGCCTATAGTCGCAAAAATCCCGGAGACGACAGCGATGGTTCCCTTCTTCGTCCAGATCAAATGCAAGCTCGGCCAGTCCTACACCGTCGCCAATGCGCTGGCGGAGGCCGAGATTGCGTCGGAGATCTATTCCACCGCGGGCAATTACGACCTCCTGGTGAAATTCTATGTCGACCACGACACCGACATCGGCCATTTCATCAACGAGAAGGTGCAGGTGATCCCAGGTATCCAGGACACTCTCACCATCATCACCTTCAAGGCGTTCGGCGCGAAGTGAGCCTCAAGACTCCTTGTCCGGCTTCTTCGGCTTCGGCGGCCCCTCGACCGGCGGCAGCGACTTGATGTAGTCGGCGATTGCGTCGCGGTCTGCGTCCGAGAGCTGCGAGGTGTTGCGGATCACGGGCACCATTGATCCGCCCGCGCTGTCGCCGTCCGGCGTCTGGCCGGTCTCGAGGAAATAGGAAATATCCTTCGCGTTCCAGTCCGACAGGCCCTTCGCGGTGATGTTGGGCACCCAGCCCTCGCCTTCCGGATTAGGCCCGCCGGCAAAGCGCTGCGCGGCGACGATGCCGCCGAGAAAATTGCGCGGGCTGTGGCACTCGGCGCAATGGCCGAAGCTGTTGACGAGATAGGCGCCGCGATTCCATTGCGCGGAGCGGCTTGCGTCGGCCACGAACGGCTTGCCGTCCATGAACAGCAATTTCCAGACGCCGACATCGCGGCGGATGTTGAACGGGAACGGCACGTCATGGTCGCGCACCCGGCCTGCGACCGGCGGCAGCGTCTTCAGATAGGCGAAGAGGTCCCTGACGTCCTCGAGTCTCGCGTGCTGATAGGAGGTATAGGGAAACGCCGGGAAGTAGTGCGTCCCCGACGGCGAGGTGCCCTTCATCAGCGCGGTGACGAAGTCGGCCTCGCTCCAGCGGCCGATGCCGTCGTTCGGATCGGGCGAGATGTTCGGGGCATAGAAGGTGCCGAAGGGTGACGGGATCGCGAGCCCGCCGC
>Ga0153933_1000055_pt1 | contig 65110 bp, 64 predicted proteins | sample TSNJ017MetaG_FD_102275 | JGI IMG/M metagenome (GOLD analysis project Ga0153933, IMG submission 102275) | Attine ant fungus gardens microbial communities from New Jersey, USA - TSNJ017 MetaG | ecosystem: Host-associated > Fungi > Mycelium > Unclassified | place: USA: New Jersey, Wharton State...
ACTTCACATCGCCGGCGACGACCGTGCTCGACCCGAGCCCCGTGTTCGGCCAACTGCAACCCGCCGGCCCGCCGCCGCGCGCGCCGCACAAGATGCGGCCGAAGAAGAAGCGGAAGCCCGCCGCCGCAGCGCCGGCAGCGGATCCGAACGCGGCACCGCCGCCCGCTGCGGCCGCGCCCGCCGCGCCGCCTCCTCCCGCGGCTGCGCCGACGCGCTAGCCTGGTTTCATCTGATTGCACTGCACAAGAGCCCGGTCGCACGCCGGGCTCTCGCTTTTTGTCGAGACGGATAGCCGATCATGTTTTCAGATCGAACGATCTCCCTCACCTATCGCGTGAAGCGCGACTTGCATGTTGCGGATCATCCTCAAGGACGCATTGTGAGGGCGCGCCAACATGCATAGATTGTGAGCCGTGGAGCCGGATCGCGGCTCCGTCAGGAAACAGAATGAACGGATCCACAGACGCGCTGACTGACACGCTGCTCCGTCCGATGACCGATCCGTTCGGCCGGACGATCCGCTATCTGCGTGTCTCCGTCACCGACCGCTGCGACCTGCGCTGCTTCTACTGCATGTCCGAGGACATGACCTTCCTGCCCAAGGCCGATCTGCTCACCCTCGAAGAGCTCGACCGGCTCTGCTCGGCCTTCATCGCCAAGGGCGTGCGCAAGATCCGCCTCACCGGCGGCGAGCCTTTGGTCCGCCGCAACGTGATGGGCCTAGTGCGCTCGCTGTCGCGGCATCTGTCGAGCGGCGCGCTCGACGAGCTGACGCTGACCACCAACGGCTCGCAGCTCGCGCGCTTCGCCCAGGAGCTCGCCGATTGCGGCGTGCGCCGCGTCAACGTCTCGCTCGACACGCTGGATGCGGACAAGTTCCGCAGCATCACCCGCTGGGGCGACATCGACAAGGTGCTCGCCGGGATCGAGGCGGCACGGTCCGCCGGCCTCGCGGTCAAGATCAACGCGGTCGCGCTGAAGAACCTCAACGAGGACGAGATCCCCGCGCTGATGCAATGGGCGCACGGCAAGGGGATGGGCCTGACCCTGATCGAGGTGATGCCGATGGGCGACATCGGCGAGGGCCGCATCGATCAATACGTGCCGCTTTCGCTGCTGCGCGCGCGGCTCGAGCAGCACTACACGCTGACCGATCTCGACGACGACACCGGCGGCCCGGCCCGCTATGTCCGCGTCGCCGAGTCCGGCGGCAAGCTCGGCTTCATCACGCCGATGACCCACAATTTCTGCGAATCCTGCAACCGGGTGCGCATCACCTGCACCGGCACGCTGCACACCTGCCTCGGCCATGAGGATGCTTCCGACCTGCGCCGGCCGTTGCGCGCCTCGCCCGACAACGATCTGCTCTCGGCCGCGATCGACCGCGCGATCGGCCTGAAGCCGAAGGGGCACGATTTCATCATCGACCGCCGCCACAACCGGCCGAGCGTCAGCCGCCATATGAGCGTGACCGGCGGCTGAGACGCGTCCCCCTCGCCGATGCCTTGAACGTCCCGCGATTACCAAGGCGGGACAACGGCTTGTTCGCTCGTCAATTTGCCCATTTTCCGATTGACGGCGCTACGAGCCGCTGATTTGGTGCCCCGGCTTTCACGCCAGCCCGGTCGGATAGGCCGCTGCCCCCGACAGGCGCAGCCAACAACGGCGGAAGCGGATTTCGGGGGAGGACGACCGTTTGCAACTGCTCCCGGAAAGTGAGCCGTGGCTCCGCGCGCATTGGCGCGGTGGCCCGATGATGCTTGGCAGATTATTCGGCACGCGCGCGGCGCGGCCGCGGAGACCGTGATGCGTCCATTGTTGGCTCTCAGTCAGGCCATCGACCGGCTCAACGAGAAGATCGGCTATGTCTGCAATCTGCTGGTGCTGATCGCCTGCCTGGTCAGCGCCGGCAACGCCATGATCCGCTACGCCTTCAGCTACTCCTCGAACGGCTGGCTCGAGGCGCAGTGGTACATGTTCGCGATCCTGGTGATGTTCGGCGCCTCCTACACCTTCAAGCGCAACGAGCATGTCCGCGTCGAGATCCTCTATCTGATGCTGTCCGAACGCGGCCAGCTCTGGCTCGATCTGATCGGCACGCTGTTCTTCCTGATCCCCTCCTGCCTGCTGCTCGCCTATCTGTCCTGGCCGTTCTTCTACCAGGCCTATGCGGTCGGCGAGATGAGCGGCAATGCCGGCGGCCTGATCCGCTGGCCCATCAAGTTCGTTATCCCGTCCGGCTTCGTGATGCTGGCCTTGCAAGGCGTCTCCGAGGTGATCAAGCGGATCGCCGCGCTGCAGGGCTATGTGACGATCGACGCGAAGTACGAGAGGCCGACACAATGACGATTACGCTCGAGATGATGCCGCCCTTGATGTTCGGCGGCCTGATCATTGCGATGCTGATCGGCTATCCGGTGGCGTTCACGCTCGCCGCGGTCGGCCTGTCGTTCGGCTTCCTCGCCATCCATCTCGGCTTCTTCGACCTCAACTTCCTGCAGGCGATCCCGGGCCGCATCTTCGGCAGCGTGCTCTCCAACGAGCTGTTGCTCGCGATCCCGTTCTTCACCTTCATGGGCGCGATATTGGAGCGATGCGGGCTCGCCGAGGACATGCTTGACTCGATGGGCCAGCTGTTCGGCCCGATCAGGGGCGGCCTCGGCTATTCCGTGATCATCGTCGGCTTCATCCTCGGCGCTATCACCGGCACGGTGGCGGCGCAGGTCATCGCCATGGCGCTGATCTCGATGCCGGTGATGATCCGCTACGGCTACAACATCCGCTACGTCACCGGCGTGCTCGCCGCCTCCGGCACCATCACGCAACTCGTTCCTCCCTCTCTCGTCCTGATCGTGCTCGCCGACCAGCTCGGCAAGTCGGTCGGCGACATGTATCTCGGCGCCTGGGGTCCATCGGTGTTCCAGATCCTGCTGTTCGCCGGCTACACCTTCCTGCTCAGCATCATCAAGCCGAGCCATCTGCCGGCGGTGCCGAAGGAAGCGCGCACGCTGACCGGCTGGGCGCTGTGGAAGAAGTGCCTGCTCGGCATCATCCCCTCCGCCGTGCTGATCTTCGTCGTGCTCGGCACCATGATGATGGGCCTTGCGACGCCTACGGAAGCCGGCGCCATGGGCGCGGTCGGCGCCATCGTGCTTGCCGCCATCCATCACAAGGATTTCAGCGCGGCCGGGCGCAAGATGCTGATAGCGGGCGTGATCGCCGGCGGCATCGGCACCATCATCGCGATGCTCTACACCGAGAACCTGATCTTCAAGCTTGCGTTTGCGATCACCTATCTCGCCGTGGTCTGGATCTGCATCGAGGCCGTGAAGATCCCCGACCTGCGCGACCTGATCAAGCAGGGCTACGAGACCACCATGCGGATCACCTGCATGGTCACCTTCATCCTGATCGGCTCGACCTGCTTCTCGGTGGTGTTCCTCGGGGTCTCCGGCGGCGTCTGGCTGGAACACCTCCTGACCTCGCTGCCCGGCGGCGTCTGGGGCTTCCTGATCTTCATCAACCTCTTCATCTTCTTCCTGGCGTTCTTCCTGGATTTCTTTGAGATCGCCTTCATCATCCTGCCGATGATCGCGCCGATCGCGCAGAAGGTGCTGGCGCCGGTGGTCGGCCCTGATGCGGCGCTGATCTGGTTCGGCGTGATGCTCTGCGTCAACATGCAGACCTCATTCCTGCATCCGCCGTTCGGATTTGCGCTGTTCTATCTGCGCGGCGTGGCGCCGAAGGAAGTGAAGAGCTCGGACATCTATTGGGGCGCGATGCCCTGGATCGGCCTGCAGGCGATCATGGTGATCCTGGTGATCGCGTTCCCGATCACCGTCACCGGGCTGCTCGACAAGCCGGCCAATGTCGATCTCGACAAGGTCAAGATCGAGGTACCGCAGATCGACCTGCCACCGCTCGATTTCGGGCAACCGAAGCAGTAGCGGGTATCAGAGCCTCGCAATGACGCTGAACGGATAAATCAAGGCTCCTCACTCGGCCGCGACCGGCTCCGCTTTCGCCAGATGGAAGCTCAGCGTGAACTGCGCGCCGCCTTCCGGCAGGTTTTCCACCGCAACCGTTGCGGCATGGTCGTCGACCACGCCCTGCACGATGGATAGTCCGAGCCCCGCACCGTCGGTGCGCCGGCGGTCGCCGCGCCAGAAACGCTGGAAGATCAGGCCCTGCTCGGCGAGCGGAATGCCCGGCCCGCAATCCCGCACCCGCACCGAGCCGTCTTCGCGGACCTCGACGTCGACTGAGGTGTCGTCAGCGGTGTATTTGATGGCATTCTCGGCGAGGTTGAAGATGGCGCGTTGCAGCATCTCGGCGTTGCCCTTGACCCGCACCGGCTCCTCGGTGCCGCGCAGCGCGATATCCTTCTGCCGGGCCAGCGCGTAAGGCGCGATCGAGCCGACCACCTCGGCGCAGACCGCGCGCAGATCGGCGGTCTCGCCGGGATCGAGCACCAGCGTGTCGAGCTCGGCGATCTCGAGCAGCTGGCTGACGATCCGGCTCATGCTCTCGATATCGGCATGCAGCTCCTCGGTCCCCTCGCCCCGATCCAGCGTCTCGATCCGGGTCCGCAGGATCGCCAGCGGCGTGCGGAGCTGATGGGCGGCATCGGCGGTGAACTGGCGCTGCACCCGATAGCCGTCCTCGAGCCGGTCGAAGGCCTGGTTGACCGCGGTCACCAGCGGCACGATCTCGCTCGGGAGCCGCGCCGTGGGTAATCTGATACCAGTTCTCGCCGGTCCGATGTTCTTGGCCTCTTCCGACGCGCGCAGCAGCGGCGCCACGGCGCGGCGGAATATCACGATATCGGTGGCCAGCAGCAGCAGCAGCACCGGGATCGTGATCCAGCCGACCCGCCGGAAGAAGTTGGCGACGATGTCGTCGGTGATGACGTCGCGATGCGACAGGTCCTCGGCGACGTGGATGCGCAGTGCGTCCCCGCCGACGTCCCTGGTTACGCTCGCCCCCGCGATCGTATCCGATGTCGCCTGCTTCGCAGTGCCGTCGCGATGCGACGAAAACAGCACATGGCCGGCGGCATCGTAGATGTCGTAGCGGTAGCGGCCGTAGGCATCGGAATAGAGGTCCTTCAGGCTTTCCGGCAAATTGAGCACCACCTTGCCGTCCGGACCGATGGCGAGCTTCTCGCCGAGCACGTCGGCCTGGTCGCGCATCGCCTCGCGATGCAGCTGGTCGATCTCCGAATTCAGCAGCCAGAGCAACGAGAGCGGCAGGAAGACCGCCGCGATCGTCACCGCGACGATGTGCAGGAACACGATCCGCGAGGTCAGCGACGCGAAGCGGAACACGTGATGTCTCCGGTCATTTCTCCTCGGCCATCAGGTAGCCGACGCCGCGGATGGTATGGATCACGATCCTGGCATTGTACTCGGCGAGCAGCTTGCGCAGGCGCGACACATAGACCTCGACGGCGTTCGAGGCGACCTCGCCCGACAACCCGAAGATGTGGTCCTCGACGTTCTTCTTCGGCACCACCCGGCCCTGCCGCCGCAGCAGGATCTCGAGCACCGAGGTCTCGCGGGCCGAGAACACCCGCGGGATGCTGTCGATGAAGACCTGGCGGCTTTCGGTGTCATAAATCAGATTGGCGAGGTTGAGCGAGGAGCCGAGCAACTGGCCAGGGCGGCGCAGGATCGCCTCCAGCCGCGCCACCAGTTCCTCCAACGCGAACGGCTTCGCCAGATAGTCGTCGGCGCCGCTGCGCAGGCCGTTGACGCGGTCCTGAAGTCCGTTCCGCGCGGTCAGCACCAGCACGGGCAGCGGGTCCATCTTGCGGCGAAGCTCGGTCAGCACCGAAAGGCCGTCGCCGTCGGGGAGGCCGAGATCGAGGATCATGGCAGCGTAGCTGACACTGCGCAGTGCGTCGCGCGCCTCGGCGATGCTGTGGACAATGTCGGCCGTGTATCCCGCCGCCATCAATCCATTCGACAGCAGTCGGGACAATTCGACGTTATCCTCGACGATCAGAAGGCGCATCGCAACATTCCTGTCATCTTCCGGCCGATCCCTGTTCGCATACCGGGACGCGATAAGCCAGCCACGCGAAAATTCCTGATTTGATCGCCTTTCGGGCAGCGCCACGTGCAAACGACACGGAATTGCACAAATCGCAGTACACGCCCGCAGTGCGCTACTATTTTGCTATCTGTGGTCTCGCCGCCACCTATAAAAAATAGATGGAAGCTCCTGTCCTACAAGCCTATCTGGCTGCTTGATAACATCGTCGCAAAAGGCGATGTAAGGTTGGCGTAAGCTGTTACTGATAACAGTTTTTTGGCTTTGCAGAACGCTGATGTTCCTGCCCGCGAACGGCGGGATTTCGGCTCCTGCGCGGCTCTCCAAAAATAACGACGAAGACGAATCAGGCGGGCGATGGCATTGCGGATGAAATATGCGGGGTATGTTGCGTTGCCGGCGCTGGCTGCGATTCTCGCCGGCGCGTGGTTCATGACGCGCACCAGCGGGCTGGAGACCGCCAAGGCGGCCGCACCCGCGACGGCCCAGGACGTCAACGTCGAGCAGCAATTCGTCGAGCTGACCGACAAGCAGGCTGCCACCATGAAGGTCGTGCCCGCGGACCAGCGCGCGTTCAGGACGCTGAAGAATGCGGTCGGCAATATCGACTTCAACCAGAACATGCTGGTGCAGGCCTTCACCCCGAATCCGGGCAGGATCGTCGACACCTTCTTCAACATCGGTGATGAGGTGAAGAAGGGCGACCCGCTGTTCACCATCGACAGTCCCGACCTGCTGAACGCCGAGTCGGCGCTGCTCGCCGCAGCCGGCGTGCTCGAGTTGCAGACGAGGACGCTGGCCCGCGTCAAGCAGCTGCTCAAGACCGGCGGCGGCGCGCAGAAGGACGTCGATCAGTCGACCTCGGACCAGCAGACCGCCGAAGGCAACTACAAGGCCGCGCGTGACGCGGTCCGTCTCTTCGGCAAGACCGACGCCGACATCGATCGCATCGTCGCCGACCGCAAGGTCGATTCCATCCTGATCGTGCCGAGCACCATCTCCGGCCGGATCATCGCACGCAACGCGGCGCCCGGCCTCTTTGTGCAGCCCGGCAACGCGCCGGCGCCCTACTCGCTCGCGGACATCTCGACGATGTGGATGATCGCCAACGTGATCGAGACCGATGCGCCGTCCTACAAGATCGGCCAACCGGTCGAGGTGCAGGTGCCGGCCTATCCGAAGGAAGTGTTTCGCGGACGGGTGACGACGCTCGGGCTCAACATCGATCCGAATTCGCATCGCCAGCTGGTGCGTTCGGTGATCGACGATCCCCAGCACAAACTGCGCGCCGGCATGCTGGCGAGCTTCACCATCGAAACCGAGCCGCCGAGGAGTTCGGTCAGCGTGCCGATCGATTCCGTGATCCGCGAGGGCGACGGAACCATGACGGTGTGGGTCACGACCGATGACCGACGGTTTGACCGGCGCACCGTGAAGATCGGCATGGAGCAGGACGGCTGGCGCCAGATCCTCGACGGCCTCAAGGCGGGCGAGAAGGTCGCCTCCACCGGCGCGATCTTCCTCAGCAACAAATTCGCCAACGCGGCCTCGGGATAAGCATGGCTTGCGACGCTAGCCATGCCCTCCACCGTTCAAGACCAAGTGTAGTCCATTGATCAAAAGCCTGCTCACATTCGGTCTGACCCGAAGCGCCGTCATCGTGCTCGGCCTCGCGGTGTTTTGCGCCGCCGGCTTTGCCGCGTTCGCCAAACTGAACATCGAAGCCTATCCGAATCCGGCACCGGTCATCCTCGAGATCACCGCGCAGGCCGCCGGCCTCTCCGCCGAGGAGATGGAGAAGTACTACACGATCCCGATGGAGGTCGGGCTCTACCCGACGCCCGGCGTCATCAACATCCGCTCGACCTCGTTCTATGGCCTGGCGTTCGTGCGGGTCACCTTCAAATACGGCGTCGACTACTATTTCGCGCTGTCGCAAGCCACCAACAGCCTGACGCAGAACGTCCAGCTGCCGGGCAACCAGGTCCCGCAAATCCAGCAGTCGAGCCTGGTCGGCGAGATCTACCGCTATCAGCTCGTCGGTCCGCCGAATTTCGGCCTGACCAATCTGAGGACGTTGCAGGACTACGTCGTCACCCGCCGGCTCATGACCATACCGGGCGTGGTGCAGATCAATTCCTGGGGCGGCACCACCAAGCAATTCAACGTCGACGCCGACCTCACCAAGCTCGAGGCCTACAACATCACGGTGCCGCAGCTGATCAGCGCACTCGGCAACGCCAACGTCAACGTCGGCGGCCGCGAGATCGCGATCGGCCAGCAATCCGTCAACATCCGCGGCATCGGCCTGATCAATTCCGGCGGCGATGACGACGTCACCAAGGGCTACAAGGTCCAGGACATCGAGAACGTCGTCCTGACGCAATCCAACGGGCTGCCGGTCCAGGTCAAGGACGTCGCCCAGGTTTCGGTCGGCTATGTGCCGCGGCTCGGCATCGCCGGAAAGGACAGGGACGACGACGTCGCCGCCGCGATCGTCGTGATGGGACGCACCCAGCACACCAACGACATCGTGCCGAAGGTCGAGGAGGAGGTCGCCAAGATGAACAGTGACGGCACCCTCCCCGCCGGCGTCAAGATCGTCCCCTATTACGATCGCACCTCGCTGGTGAATGTGACGACCCACACGGTGCTGCACAATCTGGTGTTCGGCTGCCTGCTGGTGTTCGTGATCCAGTGGGTCTTCCTCGGCGACCTCAGAAGCGCGCTGATCGTCAGCGCCAACATCCCGTTCGCGCTGTTCTTCGCCATCATCATCCTGGTGCTGCAGGGCGAGGACGCCAACCTGCTGTCACTCGGCGCCGTGGATTTCGGCATCATCGTCGATTCCGCCGTCATCATGATGGAGAACATCTTCCGCAACTTCCAGTCCGGCCCCGCGGCCAGGGAACGCGTGCTGCAAAACCTGTCGGAGGGCTATTGGGGCGACGATCCGACCGCGTCGCACGGTCATCCCGGACCCGGCTGGACCGAACGGCTGCGCATGATCTTCGTCAGCGCATTGCAGGTCGACAAGGCGGTGTTCTTCACCGCGGCGATCACGGTCACCGCATTCGTGCCGCTGTTCACCATGCAGGGCGTCGAAGGCCAGATCTTCGGACCGATGGCGCGGACCTATGGCTATGCGCTCGCCGGCGCGCTGCTGGCGACGTTCACGGTGACACCGGTGCTGGCATCGCTGCTGCTGCCGAAGCACATCGAGGAAACCGAAACTGTCATCGTGCGCTGGCTGCGCAAGTCCTACACCCCGGTGCTGCGCTGGACCCAGGACCATGTGAAGTTCGCGGTGCTGGCCGGCGTTATCTTCCTCGGCATCAGCGCGCTGGCCGCGAGCCGGCTCGGCAGCGAGTTTCTGCCTGCGCTCGAGGAAGGCAATTTCTGGATCCGCGCCTCGATGCCGTCGACCATGGCGCTCTACGCCGGCACCGAGCCGACCCGGAAGATGCGCGAGATCCTGCTGCGCCATCCCGAGATCGTCACCGTGGTGTCGCAGCACGGCCGCCCCGACAATGGCAGCGACGCCTCGCCGTTTTCCAACGTCGAGCTGTTCGCGCCGATCAAGCCGTTCGATGAATGGCCGCCGGGGCTGACCAAGGAGAAGCTCACCGAGGAGTTGCAGAAGGAATTCGACGAGGAGCTGCCGGGCGTCACCTTCAACTTCTCGCAGTATATCCAGGACAACGTCGAGGAGGCCCTGTCGGGCGTCAAGGGTGCGAACTCGGTCAAGATCATCGGTCCGAACCTCGCGGTGCTCGAACAGCTCGCGTCGAAGGTCTCGCTCGAGATGGCCAAGATCCGCGGCGTCGCCGACCTCGGCATCTTCCACCTGGTCGGGCAGCCCAACCTCAACATCCGCGTCAACCGCGAGAAGGCCGCGCGTTACGGTCTCAACACCGGCGACGTCACCACGGTGGTGCAGGCGGCGCTCGGTGGCACCAGTGCGACGACGGTGCTGGAGGGCGACCGGCAGTTCGGCGTCGTAGTGCGGCTCGATCCGAAATTCCGCCAGAGCATCGACACCGTGCGCGAGATCAAGGTCGCCTATTCGACGCCGTCCGGTACCAACGCCTACATCCCCTTGAGCGAGCTCGCCGACATCTCGCTCGATACCGGCGCGTCGTTCATCTATCGCGAGCGCAGCCAGCGCTACATCCCGATCAAGTTCAGCGTGCGCGGCCGCGATCTCGGCAGCACGGTGGCGGAAGCGCAGGCGCGCGTCGCCGAGGCGGTGCCGTTGCCCTCAGGCTACCGGATGATCTGGTCGGGTGAGTTCGACAATCTCGAAGCCGCCAAGGCGCGGCTGATGATCGTCGTGCCGGTGACGCTGCTTCTGATCTTCGTGCTGCTCTACAGCCTGTTCAACTCGCTGCGCGACAGCCTGCTGGCGCTGGCCGGCATTCCCTTCGCAGTCGGCGGCGGCCTGATCGCGCTGTACCTCGCCGGGCTCGATTTCTCGATCTCGGCGGCGATCGGCTTCATCTCGCTGTTTGGCGTCGCCGTGATGGACGGCATCCTCAACATCACCTATTTCCGCGAGCTGCGGGCCTCGGGGCTGAGCATCGCGGAGGCGGTGTTCAACGGCGCCGAGCAGCGCATGCGTCCGATGTTGATGACGGCGCTGTCGGCCGGCGTCGGCCTGTTCCCGGCCGCGCTGTCGCATGGTATCGGTAGCCAGGTGCAACGGCCGCTCGCGACGGTCGTGGTCGGCGGCATGTTCATAGGGCCGCTGCTGCTCTTGATCGTCGCACCGGCGCTGCGCAAGATATTCCTGTCGCGCGAGCGTACGGCCGCTCCGAGCGAGACGCCTGCCGCCGCGCCGCCCGAAGCAGCGCATTAGAGACGCCCCGCAAATGCACGCCCTCAGCGCCAAAAAGCCTCCCCTTGCAGCTGCGCTCCGCGCCTTGGCCGTCGGTGCGAGCGCGCTCGTGCTCGCAAGCTGCGCCGTCGGCCCCAATTTCTCGTCGCCGCCGGCCCCCGACGTCGTCAGGTACACGCCGGAAAAACTGCAATCGCCCGGTTCCGATCCGGCCGGCCCGCGCGTGGCGGGGCAGCGCTTCGTCAGCGGCGACATCCCGACGCGCTGGTGGGCGGCGTTCCGGTCCGCCCCGCTCAACGAGCTGATCCGCCTCTCGGTCGAGCGCAATCCATCGCTGCAATCCGCCGAGGCGGCGATCAAGGTCGCCAACTTCAACGCGCTGGCGCAGCGCGGCCTGTTCTTTCCGCAGGTCGGGGCGAACTATGACGCCTCCCGACAGCTGGTCTCCAACGACGTGTCGGGCCCCGGCAATACGACACAATCGGAATATTCGCTGCACACCGGGCAGCTCAATATCAGCTTCGTGCCCGATGTCTGGGGCCAGAACATCCGCAACGTCGAGAGCCTCGATGCCATCACCGAGCAGGCCCAGTTCCAGCTCGAGGCCGCTTATCTGGCGCTTACCGCCAACGTCGTTACGGCAGCGGTCCAGGAGGCCTCGTTGCGCGGCCAGATCGCAGCCACCGAGCGCATCATCAAGATCGAGCGCGACATCCTCGGCATCCTGAAGAACCAGTTCACCGCGGGGCAGGCGGCGCAGGTCGACGTGCTGGCGCAGGAGGCTGCGCTGGCGCAGTCCGAGCAGACCCTGCCGCCGCTGCAGAAGCAGCTCGCGATCCAGCGCGACCTCCTCACCGCGCTGGCCGGGCAATTCTCCGCCGACGAGATCCTGCAGAAGTTCGACCTCGAGCGCCTCGCGCTGCCGCACAATCTGCCGGTCACGTTACCGAGCACCATGGTGGCGCAGCGTCCCGACGTGCGGGCGGCGGAGGCAGGCCTGCATTCGGCCAGCGCGCTGGTCGGGGTTGCGATCGCCGCCCGGTTGCCCAACTTCCTGATCTCGGCCAATGCCGGCTCTACCGCCTTCCAATTCTCCCAGCTGTTCACGCCGGGCACGCTGTTCTACACGGTCGCCGGCAGCGCGACCCAGACCGTGTTCGACGGCTTCACGCTGTATCACAAGCAGAAGGCCGCAGAGGCCGCGCTCGACCAGGCCAACGCGCTGTATCGCCAGACCGTCATCACCGCGTTCCAGAACGTCGCCGACGCGGTGCGCAGCCTGCAGGCGGACGCCCGCGCCGTGCAGGCCGCGATCAAGGCCGAAAACGCCGCGAAGGCCAGCGTCGATATCATCCAGAAGCAGCTCGTGCTCGGCCAGGTCAACCAGGTCATCGTGCTCAACGCGCAGCAGGTCTATCTCAATGCCGCGATCACCCGCGTGCAGGCGACCGCCACGCGGCTGTCCGACACTGCGGCGCTGTTCCTGGCGCTGGGCGGCGGCTGGCCGACCGATTGTTCGACCACCGACTGGCGGACCTGCGTGTTCGAGAGCCGCGTCGCCGCGAAGTGACGCGCGGATGTGCGATTGCGCGGGGCGCTTTACGTCGGGTGCTTGCGCGATTTCGGAATAATGGAATTATGCCGCTGATTTGCCCGACATGTCAAGTGGTCGGTCGGACTCTGGTCGGTCGGACTCCGGCAGCCCCGCTACTTTGCATGGGGTTGTTTTTCGACATATGACCGTGCACCCCGTCCTGGCCATGACGCAAGCGTGGCGAGGTGAAGGACCTCGCCACGTGACAGCCGCGCTCAGGTCTGCGCGTGGCGTGCCATGAAGTTGTCGTAGCCGACCTCGGCGACCTGGAACCACTGGTAGCCGGTGCTGGAAAACGAGTTCAGTGAATCCAGGATCTTCTTGAAATTGGCGTTACCGGCCGCGACCTCGGCGTGCAGCTCGCGTGCCGCCTTGAAGCTCGCTTCCATGATCGGCGGCGAGAAGCCATGCAGCTTGGCGCCGCCGGCGAGCAGCTTCTTCAAGGCCGTCGGGTTCACGGTGTCGTATTTCGCCATCATCCAGTTGTTGGCGAGATGGCCGGCCTGCTCGAGGACGTTCTGATAGTATTTCGGCAGCGCGTTCCACTTGTCGAGATTGATCATCGCGAGCAGCATTGGCCCGCCTTCCCACCAGCCGGGGTAGTAGTAGTGCGGCGCGACCTTGTAGAGGCCGAGCTTCTCGTCGTCGTAGGGACCGACCCACTCCGCCGCGTCGATCGTGCCCTTCTCGAGCGCCGGATAGATGTCGCCGCCGGCGAGCTGCTGCGGCACGCAGCCGAGCTTCTGCATCACGCGCCCGGCGAAGCCGCCGATGCGGAATTTGAGGCCCTTCAGGTCGTCGACGGTGTTGATCTCCTTGCGGAACCAGCCACCCATCTGGCAGCCGGTGTTGCCGGCCAACAGCGAGGTGACGTTGTAGCCCTTGTAGAAGTCGTTGAGCAGCTCCTTGCCGCCGCCGAGCATGTACCAGGCCTGGTTGAGGCGCATATTCGGTCCGAACGGCACCGACGAGCCGAAGGTGAAGGTCGGGTCCTTGCCGAAATAATAATAGGACGCGGTGTGCCCCATCTCGACGGTGCCGTTCTGCACGGCGTCGAGCACCTGCAGCCCCGGTACGATCTCGCCGGCGGCGAAGGTCTGGATCTGGAACTTGTTGTCGGTCGCTTCGCCGACCGCCTTTGCCATCAGCTCTGCACCGCCATGCAGCGTGTCGAGCGATTTCGGCCAGCTCGTCGTCATGCGCCACTTGAGCTCGGGCATCGATTGCGCGATGGCGGGAGCAGCGACCGTCGCCGCACCTGCAACACCTAAACCCGTGACCTTGATGAAATCCCTTCGCTTCATGAACGTGCTCCCCATGTTGGCTGTGTCGTCACCGCCTTCGTGCCGAGGCTTGGGCGCGAGCATGGAACATCCCCTGCGCGAACGCCAGACGCAAAAAGCCCGGCCCTCTTGCAAGGACCGGGCTACTAAAGTCGAACTTTCGAAGCTTGATCAGCCGCGGGTGCGCGAGCGGATCATGAAGCTGTCGAAGGTGTATTCGGCGACCTGCCACCACAGATACTGGTCGGAGCGGTAGGCCTGCATGGCGTCGATCGACTTCTTGAAGTCGGCGTTCTTGGCCGAGAGTTCGGCCCACAGCTCGTTGGTCGCCTTGAGGCACGCCTCGAGCACCTCGTTGGTGAACGGACGCAGCTGCGTGCCGCCGGCGACCAGGCGCTTCAGCGCCGACGGGTTCTGCATGTCGTAGCGCGCGGCCATCCAGGTGTTGGCATTGGCGGTCGCGTTGGCCAGGATCGCCTGATAGTTCTTCGGCAGCGCGTTCCACTTCTCGAGATTGCAATAGGCGTGCACGGTCGGGCCGCCTTCCCAGAAGCCCGGATAGTAGTAGTACTTCGCGACCTTCTGGAAGCCGAGCTTCTCGTCGTCATAGGGGCCGACCCACTCGGCCGCGTCGATGGTGCCCTTCTCCAGCGCCGGATAGATGTCGCCGCCGGCGAGCTGCTGCGGCACCACGCCGACCTTCTGCAGGACCTGGCCGGCGATGCCGCCGATGCGGAACTTGAGGCCGGAGAGATCGGCAACGGTCTTGATCTCCTTGCGGAACCAGCCCCCCATCTGGGTGCCGGTGTTGCCGCAGGGGAAGCCGATCACGCCGAACTTCTTGAAGAACTCGTTGCCGAGTGCCTCACCGCCGCCCTGATACCACCAGGAGTTCTGCATGCGCGCGTTCAGGCCGAACGGGACCGACGAATAGATCGCAAAGGTTGGGTCCTTGCCGACATAGTAATACGAGACCGTGTGCGACATCTCGACGGTGCCGTTCGAGGTCGCATCCAGCGCCTGCAGGCCGGGCACGATCTCGCCGGCCGCGAACACCTGGATCTGAAACTTGTTGTCGGTCATTTCGGCGACGTATTTCGCCACCTGGTCCGCACCGCCATAGATGGTGTCAAGCGACTTCGGGAAGCTCGAGGTCAAGCGCCACTTGATCTCCGGCGACGACTGCGCGATCGCCGGCGAGGCGACGGCCGTCGCGGCGGCACCGGCCGCGGAAACTTTCAAAAAATCACGACGCTTCATCGTAAGGCTTCTCCTTGAGGGGCGTTTCCCGCTGTCGGCGAGCATCTCCTCCGGCAGAACCAATTTCTGGCTGCGGCCGGGGCGCTCTCGTCGGGCCCTTTAACACGGAAGTCGCCGGTGCGGAAACGCGACAATGGCATGACCTCACCGATTAAACGAAAGTCTGAGGATGCAGCGATATAGCGGAAAAAGCGGCTCAAACTGCGGCCACGGTGCCTCGAAGCCACGTGCGGACTCCGCCGCCGATTGCGCGGTAAATCGCCGCGTGGCACCCGATCCGGCGCCCACGCGACCACCGGATCACCGGTCAGCGCTTCGACGTCTCCTTCGCCTTCTTGGCCTGGTTGACCAGGTGACGCCCGCGCCGGATCCAGCTCTGTGCTGTCGTGAAGCTGACGCCAAAGGTCTTTGACACCGCCGTCGCAGCCTCGCCAAGCGAGTCGGTTTTCTTCGAGATGCTGTATGCCATCCGCGAGGCCTCTTCGCGCTTCTCCCGCGTGAGATGCTTGCGCTCCTTGACTTCCGGCGCCTTCTTGGCACCTGACGTCTTCTTGCCTTCGCGTGATGCTGCCATGTTGATCGTCGCCTGACGGCCCTTCCCGCAGTTTCGGCTTCGCTCGTCCCTCAAGCCGACGGACGAGATCGGTACGATTCGGCTATTTCAGCACAAACATACAGGCTGGACACCGTCCGGCAATCATCCAGGACGACAGTCCTGTGAAGAACGCCCGCCGTGGCATGCAAGGCCTGCCGGCTGCGGCGACGGCAGACGAGCCTCAGGCCGCGGCGATCACGCTCTGGAGCTGCTCGCGGACCCTGGCGCCGATTTCGCGGTAAATCGCCGCGTGCGGCCCGTCCGGCTCGCTCTCCACGACCGGATTGCCGGAATCGGAGGTGGTGCGGATCGCCATGTGCAGCGGGACCTCGCCGAGGAACGGCACCCCGAGCCGCTCGGCCTCGTGGCGGGCGCCGCCATGGCCGAAGATGTCCGAGCGCGTCCCGCAATGCGGGCACTGGAAATAGCTCATATTCTCGACGATGCCGAGCACGGGCACGTTGACCTTCTTGAACATGGCGAGGCCCCGCCGCGCGTCGATCAGCGACAGGTCCTGCGGCGTCGAGATGATCACGGCGCCCTTCAGTGGCACGTTCTGCGCCAGTGTGAGCTGGGCATCGCCGGTGCCCGGCGGCATGTCGACGACGAGCACATCGAGCGTGCCCCAGGCGACGTCGCGCAGCATCTGGGTGATCGCCGACATCACCATCGGCCCGCGCCAGATCATCGCGGTGTCTTCCTCGACCAGGAAGCCGATCGACATGATCGACAGGCCGAAGCGCGTCAGCGGAATCATCTTCTTGTCGTCGTTGAGCTCGGGCTTCTCGCGGATGCCGGTCAGCCGCGGCACGGACGGCCCGTAGATGTCGGCATCGAGCAGCCCGACGCGCAGGCCCAGATCGCGCAGGCCGAGCGCCAGGTTCAGCGCGGTGGTCGACTTGCCGACCCCGCCCTTGCCGGAGGCGACCGCGATCACGGCCGCGATGCCGGGAATCTCGGCCTGCCGCGCCATCGGCGACGCGGCGCCTGGCGGTTGCGGGTGCCGATGTGCCGCCGCCGGCTGCACGCCACCTGTGGGGCGCGGCGGCGCGGCGGCGCTGCCCGCCCTGCGCTCGGCGGTCAGCGCGATCATCGCGACGCTGACGCCGGGGATGGCGCGCACCGCGTTCTCGGCCTGCACGCGCACGCTTTCCCAGGCGCGGGCCTCCGTCGCGTCGACATTGATCGAGAAGAACACCTTGCCGTCGGTGACCGTGATCGCCGACAGCACATTGGCGTTGGTCAGGGCTGTGCCGCGCGGCGACATCACCCTGGCCAAGGCATCCAGAACCTGTTGCTGCGTCACGCTCACCACGCATCTCCCCAAGAAAGTCGGATGCGACCCTTTAGAGCATGATCCGGAAAAGTGGAAACCGGTTTTCCCTGCGACAAACGCGGAACGCGTTTGCGCGGAGATCATGCTCAAATCAAGAGAGCGTCGCGGCGCAAAAGGCTACCTCGCTCCGACATCGTCCCGGCGCTCCGCCGGGGCCGCGCCGCCGTCTTCCTTGGCGGCCTCGTAATTCAGCTCGATCATGACCCCGTTCGGGTCATTGACGAAGATCTGCCAGAGGTCGCCGCCCGGAACCTGGCGGGAGTCGAATTCCATGCCCTTGGATTGCAGCCGCTGCTTCATGCCGGCAAAGCCCTGGCTGGCGAAGGCGACGTGATGCACAACGCCGGAATCGGGCTTCTGTGCCTCGTCGGTCCTGGAGATATCGACCAGGTGCACCACCGCCTTGCCCTCGCTGTACATCCATGCGCCGGGGAACGCGAAGTTCGGCCGCGGGCCTTTTTCCAGTCCCAGAATGTCTTCGTAGAACCGGACCGTGTCGCCGAGATTCCGGGTCCGGATGTTGAAATGATCGAGCACACCCACGCTGACGCCCATGCGAAACACTCCCTTTTTTGGGAAAGTTTTCTTCCCTGTTAAGCCTTTGGTTCTGTTATCAAAATCATGCGCGGGCTCGCTAACTCCCCGGTTATTCCCCGGAACGTGACGGCCTCGCCCTGTTCCCGCAATGCCGTGGACATAAGCTCGAACCCTACTTCTCCATGACACGCCCTAGGTATTTAGGCGTCGAGTACACTTAGCATAGTGTTAGCAAAGCGTCGTGCTGCGTATTCTGAACGTAACTCAGTTGCAGTACCCGGACTGTTCCTCACTTGATCCTATCTATAGTCTGATCCAACTCGGCAACATTCGTATGAGCGTAGCGCATCACCATCGCGAGCGTCTTCCATCCGCCGAGCTTCTGTAGTGCGCCTAGGTCACGATTGGCTTGGTAGTGCCATGTCGCCCATGTGTGCCTACAGTCGTGAGGATGGAAGTCTGTTAGTCCTGCGCGGATGACCGCGCCCTTGAAGCCCAGTTTTATTCGCGCGCCAGCAGACGTATCTGTTGGATCGTCTGGATCGAGCAGCTTGTACGGCGCTCCGTTAGGCTTCGTGAACACGTAGCCTTCACGATTGTTCGTACCGCGCAGCGCCCCAATAACTCGGCTGTGCAGCGGCACTCCCCTGCTCGTACCGTTCTTCGTGTCGAGAAATTGCACATGCCTGCGGTCTAGGTCGATGTTGCGCCAGTCGAGCCACAGCGCCTCGCCGCAGCGTGCGCCTGTGTAGAGCAGGAAGATGACGAGCGGTCTTAACCAGTACGAGCACTCGTCAATCAACCTGTTAGCTTCTTCGTATGTGAGCCAGCGTATCCTCGCTGGCGGTAGCTCTGGTCTCTCGACCACGATGTACTGACACCAGCCGCGCTTAGCGGCGTGCCGTAGGATTGCACACACCGGCGCATAAACCTGACGGATCAGCGATGCGTTAGCGTGTGTAGGGTACAGCTTGCGCGCCGCCTGATCTATTTCGTCCTGACCGATTGCAGACAGCTTCGTGTTACCGAAGTGCTTCACGATTGGTTCAAGAAACCTAGTCTCGCCACCGTTCTCCATGTAGCTCAGTGCGGCCTGAGAGAACGTAGCTACTGCGCGCTTGCCATGGATGCTCTCTTCGAGCAACTCCGCCTGACGCCTTGCTTTGATCTCCTCTGCTGCCTTCCTGTTTCGGAAGTCAACACGAGTACTTTCGTCAACACTGATCCCCCTTACTGTACCGCGTAGATAGAAATATGGTGAGCCATGTCGTTTTGTGAGCTTTAACACTAGCCTTATCCAAGTGATGGCCCATGCGGTGCGCGTACTAAATACGCAAGATTGTACCGGCGAAGATATGGGACGTTGGAAACATTGGATTGAAGACATGCGAGCCCGATTTTTCCGATGGAACATTTAGCCGCATAGCCTTCGTGCTAACGCCGGGCGAAGACCGTACCGACAGCAGTCGAGAAAGAGTTCGATCAAGAAGAAAGCTCGGGTGTCCCTGCACCGGGCCGGACGGCGATGCGAACGCAACCAAGCGCGGGCGGAAACGCAAGTGAACATATACAGATGCTCAGCCGCATTCGTGCTGGAACAATCTGAGCCGGCAGGTCGATGCGACGTTATGACAGTTGAGGCAACGCGACCGTCTAGACCCGTCTCCTCGCGTCCGCTGGACGTGCATCGTTGGTCCGACTATCCCGCGTTACAGTCGTGTCTCGCTGCGCTAGTCGCCGAACTGGAAGCTGTCGAGGATCGTGTTCGGGCGAGATCACGCCGCGACGCTAATCATTTCAAAGACGCCGTACGGACTATCATACTAGATTTGTACGTTGCTTGGTGTGCAGACCCAGGCATGGAAATTGGTGTTGCGCTCGGCAAAGACAAATTCAGCCGAACTTCTCGCTACGACGCACTGTTTCTTAGCTACGATACATTTGTTCCGGCGTTACGTGGCCTCATCGCACTTGGCTACGTGGAAGAAACTCGCAAAGGGTTCAATGATCCACGCACTGGCATCGGGCGCGTCACTAGAGTACGGGCGACACCAAAGCTTGTCGCCTTGTTGACGGGTGCTGCTATGAACCTAGCAAAGGTGAGCCACCGTACAGATGGTAGTGAGATAATCGTTCTGCGCGGAAACGACAAAGAGGACGTTGAGTACAGAGACAACGAACTGACCAGACAAATGCGATCCGAACTGGAACGGATCAATAGAACACTCTCGGCACACTGGCTCGATCTATTTATCTCTGACACGGAGATGATGCGACTGAATGCAAAGATGGCCGGCAGGCACGAGAAAGACGAACGAGTACCCCAGCGTATTGATCTAACCGCCAGGCGTCTTAGGCGGATTTTCAATAATAGAGACTGGAACCAAGGCGGACGCTTCTACGGTGGCTGGTGGCAGACCATACCGAAGGAATATCGCACTCATATCACTATCGACGGCAAGCATACTGTCGAGATCGATTACTCTGGAATGCATCCGGTGCTGTTGTATGCGGAAGCTGGCATTAAACTCGATACAGAACTCGATGTCTATAACATCGGCAAACCCAACGTACCTCGACACATCATCAAAAGAGCATTCAACAAATTGGTGAACGCATCTGGCAGGACTGTAGCGACACCGGATTTTGATGAGCAACAGTTTGGCTTGTCGTGGTCGGAACTCGTGAAGCTCGTCAGAGAGAAAAACGAACCGATTGCGCAGTTCTTGGCTGCGGGGCATGGTCTGCATTTGCAGAGCAAGGACGCAAAGATTGCCAACCGAATAATGCTACGCTTCCTAGATCGCGGTTACGTATGTCTCCCAGTGCATGACAGTTTCATTGTTCACCACGGGCTACAGAACGAACTTGAGCAAATCATGCGTGATGAGTTTCGTGCTGCCGTTGGCACGGATGTGGCTATGAAAACGAAGTTCGATGTAATCAGTGCGGGCGTCTTTTACAAAGATGATGATACTGATCTAGCGAACCCGCTGGGTAGTTTATCTGGGAAGTTCGCTGGTCACGAGGTGCGCGTGGCTAATTGGTTCAGTAGCAGGGGGAGCTAAAGCCAAGCCAATGGGAGCTTCGCTTCCCCCATTGGGCATTACTAGGGCGTCCAAGGAAATTCTCGCATCTAGACAGGCGCTTATCCGCTATTGTTCACAGCAGGCGATTTTCCGGTCTCTCCTAATAGGAAGTGAATTTTGCGGGGAGCCACTTTCGTTAACCGGCGCAGCCGTTCGCACAATCAGTGCCTGACAAATGATCCTGACAGGTGTCGGCGTCGTCACATGACCGGAGGCCGCGTATGGGGCAGCCTCTCAAGGAGCTCTTTAGCCAAACTCTCCGAGACTTTGAAATGCTTCACGATGAGGTCGGCATTGACGTCATCCAGAGCGGGGCACTCCTTCCGCAATCCTTCGATCTTCGCGTTTGAAGGATTGAGCTTGCAAAATAGATTGTACGGTTTCACGAAGAGCGGGGGCATATTTAGTCGCGCGTCCGCCCTATATCGTTCTGGAAGGCGAGGATGGTTCACTGTGTACCAATTCGCCAGGCCTTCCTCGAAGAAAACCGTGTCAGAACGATCACGCGGAGAAAGGCAATGCACACTTTCGTGGATCATCTGGAAGTCACGCTGATTTACGTTAGCCATATCCAATGTAGACTGGGTAACCCGCACCGTAACGGTGCGCAGTTTCTCATCGCAGATCGTTCGAGGAAACTCTTGGCCCTCGATCAATATCTTTGGGGCTTGCCAGTTTTTTTCGACCGGACCTAGTTGTCTTTGGGTCAGTAGAAATATCTTCTTGAAAGCAATGTTGTGCGTCCGCATCTACAAACCCCAACTGTAAATCAACCAAAAAATGGGCAATTGCGTAATCGCCCGCAGTAACTCGGTTTCGGCAAGTTGGCCGCGCTCAGTGGCGCTCCCAGACCGCTGTCGAAGTGATTGAAACATCTATTCCGAGCTTCCCCTCTCGCTTTCTTTCTCTTCGATATGCATCAAGCGGAAGTCGTCTGGACTTGGACCATCCTGCAGCGGATCATGGCCTAGTACCGAAGTCGGTATCCTGTCCGCACCGAGAACACGATAAACGGATGCACGTCCAATCTGTAGCTTCTCTGCAATCGCAGTTGGTCCTAAACCCGTGGCTTTCAACTCACGAACTTTCACAACATCAACAGAAGGCTTCCGGCCCTTGTACACACCTCGTGCCTTTGCCTGAGCTATACCCTCTAGCTGCCTCTCTTTGCGCAAATTGGTCTCGAACTCTGCAAACACGCCGAGCATATCAAGAAATGCTTTCCCGGCAGCGGTGCTGGTGTCGATGGGCTGTTCAGTAGCGCGAAGAGCTACCCCCTTACTCTTGAGCCGTCGTACGATGTCCTGAAGGTCGCCTATTGAGCGAGCTAGCCGATCAATCCGTGTGACGACCAACGTGTCCCCTTTGCGGATAAAGTCCATCAAGTGGTGAAGCTCTGCACGACCCTGCGTCGTTGTGCCAGTTACCGTCTCTGAACTAACGATCTCGCAACCGGCCGCTTTGAGGGCCTCAATTTGTATCGTGAGGTCCTGACCCGTGGTGCTGACGCGAGCGTATCCGAAGTGTGTCATATGTTGACGATCCGTCTCATTAGGATTTAGACCCTGGATGCGTACCGTCTCATAATTGAGAAGTCAATTCATATGAGACAGTATTCGCGTCTCACGCGACTGTCTCGCTGCGGTATACTCTAACGGGACGACGCTTCCTGCTGGTCGGGAATGACCGGGTACATTGCGATGGCTTGAGCATACGGTCAGCTTAACGGGCAGTCGTCTATGGCGGGAGGAAGCTGAGTGGTTGGTGTTGTAGTGGGAGAAACTGCTACGAAGGCATTCGTGTTAGGGCACGGCCTGCGAGTAGCTGCTCCATTCGAGCTTGAGCCAAATGTGCGCCTCAGACCCGATTTTCCGAAGATCGACCTAAATGAAGCTGCTGGAACTTGCCGAGACTTTCGCGACTACGTCGCCGTAGTGACGGCAAATGAACTGGCTACCTTCAGCATTGAAATTGGAGGCGAGCGAGGCAAGCCACTTGCCGTCAAGACGTGGAATGTGCTCTGGCATTTCCACCTCCTGAGCCTAGCCTGCCAGACGCCTTGCTTCTCGTTGCTTACGACGACTGATGACAGCGTACCAATCTTCAAGTCGGCTAATCGAAACCTCGTCCTTGCCCAGCCATCGGCACCTACCGCAACGGCTGAACAGCTTAATTGGGCGACGGACCACCTCTCCAAATTCAACGGACTGCTGTCCAACCGCATCTTTTCCACCGCGATGCGCTGTTATGGAAACGCCCACCAGTTAGTAGACCTAGACACCCGCATCATGCTGCTTTGGGCTGGCATCGAAGGTCTGCTCTCGGTTGATGCAGAACTGAACCGACGCCTCGCGCTATACGCCTCGCTATTGCGCGCAGGAAACCCAACCGAGAAGGCTGAGTACTTCGGACACGTAAAGAGAGCATATGGGGTCCGATCAAAAGTCGTCCATGGCGGCTTCGTCAGTGCGGAGAAGCTGCACAACGGGTACGCCGAAGCAAGCGAAATTCTAGCGTCGTTACTGGCGCGGTGCGTCGAACTCGGCAGAGTGCCATCACCGCAAGAACTGGACGCGCTCGCGGCGTCGCAAACAGTAAAGTGAATTGGTGATTGATAACCCGCTGGACCGTGGCAACAGACGCAGGCCGTACTCCACACCGGGCTAAGGCTACCTGATACCGTGCGAGCAATCGACTATGATACCAGATAAGATGCTAATGCGATCCAATGGAGCGGCATTATCGCGGGGCGGCAAGGGGGAAACATCGGTGCGGATGATCTTGAATGCCCGCTCAAAAAAATCCGCCAAATCTGGCATCTGCAACCGGCGCACTCAGGATGGTTCGTTCGCAGAGGACAGGTAATAGCTTCCGATGCCAACTAGCGCCCCGATCAACGCGGCAGGTCCCAAGTGGGCACCCTGCGGATCGTAGTGCGAAAAGCTATACGCGATGTCGGCAGCCATCCCTAGGAAGATGGCTCCCATCAGCCGCCTCCGAGCCCGGTTGGACATCCCCTCGCCCCTTCTGAACTATGAATTTTGGCTGGTCTCCATAGCCTCGGCAATCCGGGCTAGCTCCATAGCGATCTTCTCGGTGGTCCCTGGGGGGCCACTTGAATGGCGACCGTCATTGAACCCAATTTGGTCAAGAGCTTTAGCGCTGCGTTTCTGAGCTTCTGCCAATTCCATGAGGGCAAAAGCGACGGCAAATGCTCCATCGCCGCTACGGGCCTTATCTTCAAAATAGTCGCGGATGTTTTTGGAAGCCTTTTCGGGCATCGTAAATCTCCCTTTTTGAAGTGCGTTCAACCAACTCTTCACTGACATCTACAGGATTAGAAGCCGCGTCCGCCTGTGCGTTTAACCTGTCTCTTTGTATCCTTCATAGCCCGTAGCCGAACGGCTCTCAGCGGGCTACTCTGGCGATCCTGGCCGGAGATAAATAGACGATGTGGCGACACGCAGCGATCATTGCCCTGGCGGTGCTGACGACGGCTACGGCCGCCAAAGCAGAACAATCAGTCCGAAACCTGCTGGACCTATACGACCACGCTCCGCCAGACGCACGGCATGTCGTGGAGCAAGCCGTCAGGAATACCTACAATGGCATTTCATGGTCAAACTCTTATCTTCAGACGAGAGGCCAGAAGCAGTCACTCTACTGTCCTCCGGATAACGTCAACCTCGTAGATGCGCAGTTGATCGACATGCTTCGCAAAGAGGTACAGGCGCATCCTGATAGCGGCGAACTCCCGTTCGGGGCTGGAATACTACTCACCGCTATGCGTTCTTTCCCATGCGCAAACTCAGAGTAAAGTACAGGTGTCAACTCGCATCCAGCTTCCACCCTGATCGGCCGCATCAGTTGGCGGCCTCACCAACAATTCTGAACAGAGCTACACTCGGCTCCAGTAAAGCGATTTTTGTGCGTCATGCACAAATGGCCCAAGCATTCATATCGAAACATCCATGCGCCGACCAATGTCGCAAACACGATGGCGCCAGCCAAAATTACCTTACTGTCCATTTACAACCCTACGCAGCGACAAGGCCCAGCCTAATACGCGTCGCTTACTGATCCTGCTGACAGGCGAAACGCCCTGGGCTGAGCAGGCAGTTCCTGCGGACACAAAAAGCAACGCAAAATCAATGGACGCAGCATGGGTACACGCCCTTCCGGCCGGAACAAAAGCTCCATACGATAACCGGGAGGACCTGGACGTGCAATTAGGGTCACGACGGATCCCTGGGTTGACGCGGTGATTTGCAATGGAGGGCTCAATGAAGGAACTGGATGTCCAAGACTTACTGGAATTTTCGCGCGCTGCCGTAGCGGTCCTGCGAACGCTGCAAATCAAAGACGAGGAAATGAGCTACGCGGATTTTGCGCGAGCTATCGGACTATTAGAAGGGCCGAATGACACTTGGAAAGCGTGGCACCGGCAACAAACCGACGCTGTATTAAATGCTGTTGCGGCCATTGAGGCAAAGGCTGGGAAGAAGACAATGGCGCTTGAATACGACCGGATCATTAACAAGCGAACCGGACAAGCTGGGCCGGGCATAGCGAAGACCAGCAAAATCGTTAGGAAGTAAGCGAGCCCACGTCGAGGACTGCAGAGTTGAATGCAGTCACAGCGTCGATGTACAGGGTGCGAACAGCAGCAGCGTTCGGCACGCCGACCAGAGCCGGGAACGAAACCCAGGACAAACGCAGCGACGGCACACAAGCGGCAACCACTCGTTCCCGCCAACGGTCGTGTCGGCCTTGATGCCGTAGAAACGGTCCCCGGATATTCCCCGGATTTAGGTGCAAAACCTTGCTGATCTCTGCCGAGTTTGAACGACAAAGAGCCGATGAACTCACAAAAAACCCTTATAAATCGAGAGTTTCTTGTCTAGGCGGGGGTTAAAATCACTCCCTTTTTTGTGAGGTTATTTGGTCGGCCGATCCTAGCACAAAACCGGCAGCTGGCATCCCACGAAGCCGTTGCCCTCGGCTGCACAGGGGGTATGGTGCGGCTCCCTCATGGACGACATGCCCCGCCCGCCTCATTGTTTCCGGCGCGGCCGCCGGGGCGATCACCAAGGCAAAAACAAGGTAGCACACATGGCTAAAGTCGCTTTTCTCGGTCTCGGCGTGATGGGTTTCCCAATGGCGGGACACCTCGTGAAGAAGGGCGGCCATCAGGTGACCGTGTACAACCGGACCGCGGCAAAGGCGAAAGAATGGGCCGACAAGTTCGGCGGCAAGGCCGCGGCGACGCCGAAGGCCGCCGCCGAGGGCCAGGACTTCGTGATGTGCTGCGTCGGCAATGACAACGACCTGCGCGCGGTCACGATCGGTCCGGATGGCGCCTTCGCCGGCATGGCGAAAGGCGCAACCTTCGTCGACCACACCACCGCCTCCGCCGAGGTCGCCCGCGAACTCGATGCCGCCGCCACCAAGGCCGGGTTCAAGTTCGTCGACGCTCCCGTCTCCGGCGGCCAGGCCGGTGCCGAGAACGGCGTGCTGACCGTGATGTGCGGCGGCGCCGCCGACGCCTATGCCGGCGCCGAGCCGGTCATCACCGGCGCCTATGCCCGGATGTGCAAGCTGCTCGGGCCCGCCGGCTCCGGCCAACTGACCAAGATGGTCAACCAGATCTGCATCGCCGGTCTCGTCCAGGGCCTCTCCGAGGGCATCCACTTCGCCAAGAAGTCGGGCCTCGACGTCGCCGCGGTGATCGAAACCATCTCCAAGGGCGCGGCGCAGTCTTGGCAGATGGAAAACCGCTACAAGACCATGAACGAGGGCAAATACGATTTCGGCTTCGCGGTCGAGTGGATGCGCAAGGACCTCTCGATTGCGCTGGCGGAAGCCCGCCGCAACGGCGCCACCCTGCCCGCCACCGCCCTGGTCGACCAGTTCTACGCCGAGGTCGAGAAAATGGGCGGCAAGCGCTGGGATACATCGAGCCTTTTGGCGCGGCTGCAGCGCTAGGCTCGAGAGGTTAATTTAACCTCCCGTTAACGGGATTTCTTAGCTCTTTAAGTCATCGCTTAAGGATTTGAGAGCACAGATAGACAATGCAAAGGCTCGCGCAGTTTGCGAGCGGGGTTTGTGTTGTTTATGAGTGATTCCGCTGAAAAGCCTGAAGTTGTAGCGCTTCCGGCAGGACCTCAGGTGACCGCGCCGGTGAACAGCCGGCGCGCTGCCCAGCAGCGGGTGCGTGAGGCGCGGGATCGGTTAACGTCAACCAGTGGAACCCGCCCCGCCTTCGACGCCGAACTGCTCCGTCAATACGCCCAGACCCGGCTCTCAGCGTCCTATGTCGTGATGCTGCTGGTTGTCGCAACCGGCTTGCTGTTTGGCCTGTGGATGCAGCCGACCATCGCCGCCGCCTGGACCGTCGGCATGCTCTGCGTCCATGCCGCGATCGTCCGCAGTTGCTCCCGCTTCCTCGCCGCGCCGCCCTCGCTCGCCGTGACCCGGAAATGGCGGACGCGGTTCGTGCTGCTCGACCTGCTCTACGGCCTGTGCTGGACCGCGATCCTGATCCATCCCGCCGGCCGCGACCTCGCCTCCAACACGCTGATGATGTTTTTGATGCTGCTGGTGATCGCAGTGTCCAGCATGCTGGCGGCGAGCCTGCCGATCGCGGCGCTCGCGGCGACCGTTCCGGTGACGGTGGCGATCGCGCTCGACCTCGTGCTGAACGGCGGGTTCGACAATTACGTGCTGGCGCTGCTCGCGCTCGCCGCCGAAGGCTATTTCGCGCTGCTCGCTCACCGCCTGCATTCCACCACGCTGGCGACGCTGGAGGCCCGCGCCGAAAAGGACGCGCTGATCGGCGAACTCGAGCAGGCCAAGGCGATCTCCGACGAGGCGCGGCACCGCGCCGAATCCGCCAACGTGGCCAAGTCGCGCTTCCTCGCCCAGATGAGCCACGAGCTGCGCACGCCGCTGAACGCCATCCTCGGCTTCTCCGAGGTGATGAAGAGCGAGATCTTCGGCGCGCATGCGGTCGCGGTCTACAAGGAATATTCCGCCGACATCCATAATTCCGGCGTGCATCTGCTCAACCTGATCAACGAGATCCTCGATCTCTCGCGCATCGAGGCCGGCCGCTACGAGCTGAACGAGGAGGCCGTGGCGCTGGTGCATGTCGTCGCCGATTGCCACCATTTGCTGAAGCTGCGTGCCTCCAGCCGCGGCATCACCATCCACGAGGTGTTCGAGCAGGGCATGCCGCGGATCTGGGGCGACGAGCGCGCCATCCGCCAGGTCGTGCTCAATCTGCTCTCCAACTCGATCAAGTTCACCCCGCAGGGCGGCGAGATCTGGCTCAAGGTCGGCTGGACCGCGTCCGGCGGGCAATATCTGAGCGTCAAGGACACCGGAAGCGGCATCGCCGAGGACGAGATCCCGATCGTGCTGGCCTCGTTCGGCCAGGGCTCCAACTCGATCAAGTCGGCCGAACAGGGCGCGGGCCTGGGCTTACCGATCGCCAAGAGCCTGATCGACATGCATGGCGGCACCTTCACGCTGAAGTCGAAGCTGCGCATCGGCACCGAGGTGATCGTCACCTTCCCGCCGGAACGCGTCATGAGCGCGCTGGCGCCGATGTCGGAGGAGGCGCCGCCGGTGCAGCCGGAGCCAACGGAGACCACAATCGGCGCCGACCGCAAGCGGGTGCGCCGCAAGTCGATCATGGGTGCCGGCACCGGATTGTAGGGCACGATCCGGACCGTTGCGGCCGGCTTGCGCAAGCGGCCGAAACCGTTCAACACTTCAAGCATGAGCCAAGAAACGCCGTGTATCGCAGTCTGCATGATCGACCCCAGGACCAAGCTCTGCTTCGGATGCGGGCGCACGCTTCCGGAGATCGCGCGCTGGCACAAGATGGACGGCGCGGAGCGGCTGGCGGTGATGGCGACCTTGCCTGGGCGCATGACGGACGCCGGCCTCGAACGTCTGGAACCACGTCCGAAACGCGCCTAGAGCCTTTCCCGTTCCGATGGAATCGGGACGGGGCTCTAGACTTTTGTCTTGACGCGTTTTCTTCACGCGAACCGGTATCCACTTCGCTTGAAAACGCTACCCCTTCCACGCAGGGAGGCGCGCAGTGAGCCGCATCCTGCTCGTGATCCTGCTGCTGATGGCGACCGCCGGCGCGGTCGTCGCCTATGGCGATCCCGATCAGATCGCACGCGCGCGGGAAAACTTCTCGCAGTTGTTCGGCGGCAGCGGCACATCCTCCGGCGCCAGCCCCGCCCCCGCGGTGCAAATCGCACGCAGCCAGGGCGGCGAGTTCGCGTTCCGCGCCAAGATCAACGGCGTCAGCGCGCCGATGGTGATCGACACCGGCGCAACCTCGGTGGTGCTGACCTGGGAGACCGCGAAAGCGATCGGCCTGCCGACCGAGATGCTCGAATACAATGTCGATCTCGAAACCGCTGCTGGCCACACCAAGGCGGCACGGCTGACGCTCGATCGCCTCGCGGTCGGCAGACTGGTCGAGAAATCGGTGCCGGCGCTGGTGGTGCAGCGCGGCCAGATGAAGACCAATCTGCTCGGCATGAGCTTCCTCGACCGCCTCGAAAGCTGGGGTGTCCGCGCCGACAAGCTGATGCTGAACGGCTACCCCGACGTCACCGGCAGCATCAACGCCTCAAGCCACCACCGGCGTCCGCACGCGGTGGTGGACTAGGACCTCCGCTACCCGGCACGTCGGCGCCGGCGCCCGATCCGTGAGCCGGCGGCAATGGCCGGCGGTTACTCCGCCGCGACCGGCATAAGCTCGCTCTGTTCATGCAGGATCACGCCCGACAGCGGATCGAAATCACCGACCCACGGCGCGCGGTCGAGCGCCGCCATGGTGTGCGAATAGCCGGCTTCCCAGCGCTGCCTGATGCCGCGCCGGCTGAAGTCGATGTCCTTGGTGTGGGTCTCCCGATCAAGCTGCGGCGCCAGCAGGCGGACGACATGCATTCGTGTCTGGCAACCATACCCGATCAGTTCACGCACCCTGGCATTGCTGCGTTCGCTCTCGGGCAATCGCATCGCAAGTTCGTTGATGATGTGACGCAGACGATGAGCCTGCTGCTGGCGCGCAATGTGGCTCATGATCCGGCTGGAATATTGCACGTCCTTGTGCCGGTTCAGCACCTCGGCCATCGTGCTGGGCTCAAGACCGGTCGGATTCCACAAATGGACGGCGAAGATCAGCGAGTTCTTGCGCGGGTTGTCGTCGAACACCACTTCGGTCGGAGTGTTCGAGAGGATGCCGCCATCCCAGTAGAGCTCGCCGTCGATGCGCACCGCCGGAAAGGCCGGCGGCAGCGCACCCGACGCCAGGATATGCTTCAGGGTGAGATCACCGTCGCGGCTGTCGAAGTACCGCATCTCGCTGGTTCGCACACGGGCAGCCCCGACCGTCAGGCGCGGCGTGCAGCTATTGAGCAGGTCGACGTCGATCAGCTCCGCCAGCGTCTGCGCGAGCGGCGCGGTCGAATAGTAGCCGGCGCGCTCGGCGCCCAGCGGATAGCTGTCGCCGGCATGCGCCAGCGGGTTGGGCCGGAAGAAGCCGGCGATCCCGTGCGCGATCGTGGCCCAGTAGGCCAGCCGTTCGTTGAATCCCGGAAGCCCCGTGCGGACGTTCCAGACCGGGTTCTGCTCCATCCGTTCCCAGAACGTCTTGAGTCTCGGCAGCCGGTCCTCGACACGATTGCCGGCGATGAGGCTCGCATTGATGGCACCGATCGATGTGCCGATGATCCAGTCGGGCTCGACGCCGGCCTCGTGCAGCGCCTGATAGACGCCGGCCTGATACGAACCGAGCGCGCCGCCGCCCTGCAGCACCAGCGCCACCTGGCCCGGCAGATCCCTGGCCAGCGATTTCAGCGACGGAGTCCTGTTCTGCATGTCCTGCTCCCATCCGGTCCCGCCGGGGCGGCGCCGGCGGCCTGTGCTGGCCCTGCACTCTGCACCGCAAGGGCAGGTGCATGGAAATACCCCTTTGCTTCCGAAACCATAGCTGCGCGCTATGGTGGTTCCGGTGTCACGTCCGCCCCCGATCGGGTACATTGCGGGGAGATCGGGAGCGTTCGGCGATGGAGATGCATCAAGTCCGGTATTTCCTTGCGGTCGCGCGAACGCTCAACTTCACGCGCGCTGCCGATGAATGCAATGTGGCGCAGCCATCGCTGACCCGGGCAATCAAGCAGCTCGAAGCCGAGCTTGGCGGCGATCTGTTCCGGCGCGAGCGGCCGGCGGGGCTGACCGAACTCGGCCTGCGCATGCATCCCCTGCTGAAACAATGCTACGAGGCCGCTCGCGGCGCGCGCTCTTTGGCCGCATCCTTCAAGAGCGGCGAAATCGGCGCACTCAGGATCGGGTTCACCCACTCGATCGACCTGACGCCGTTGATCCCCTTTCTCGATCGGATCAGGCGGCAGTTCAATCGGCTGGAGTTTCGCTTGCTCCGCGGCAACAGCCGCGAGCTCGGCGAGATGCTCAAGAACGGGGAAGCCGAACTCGTGATCGCGGCCGAGCTCGACCCGAGCTGGGAGCGGCTCGATACCTGGCCGCTGTTTACAGAAGACTTTCAGCTCGTCGTCAACGCCCAGCACAGGCTCGCAGGACGCCGAGGCATCGAACTCGACGACCTGAGGTCGGAGCAGCTGTTGTCACGCGGCTATTGCGAACATGGGTCGCGTCTGAACGCTGCGCTTCGCGAGCACGGCATGGATGTCGATCATTGCCATGAAATCTCCAGCGAGCGCGATCTCATCGCGCTCCTGGCGGCCGATATCGGCGTCGCCATCATCCCGGATACCTCGCAGATTCCCGACACGCTGACGCGAGCCCGGATCGAGGGCCTCGATGCGCGACGTACCGTCAATCTTTATGGCGTCGCCGGCCGTGAACGCACGGCCGTGGCATCCGCGGTGATGCGGATGCTGCGCGGCGCGGATTGGCGGCAAGTTCTGGACCAGAACCGCGCGGCGTGAGGGCCCGAATGCAGACTTCGGTCGACGCGCCTCCTACCGCGCATCCCTCAGCGCAGCGAGCAAATCCTCGATCGCCACCCGACGCCGGAAATCGGGATCGACGAAGCGCGCTTTGACCATGCCGTCGCGGCCGACCACGAAGGTCGCGGGAACCGGCAACAGCCACCCGTCATTGCCGTGAAAGCTCGCCATATCGAGATACGACAGCAGCCGCTCGATTTCAGCGCCGAGCCAGATCGCGAGGTTGAGCGACAGCGCATAGCCGTTATCGAGGTCGGTCAGTACCGGAAACGGTACGTCTGCCTCGGTCTTGAACTTCGTCGCATATTCCTGCGTCTCCGGCGTGATGGCGACGACATCCGCACCCATCGCCCTGATGCGGTCATAGGCCTTGATCACCGCCCTGACACTCAGCCGGCAATAGGGACACCAGTGCCCGCGGAAAAACATCACGGCGACGGGACCCCGCTCGATCAGTGACGGCAGCGCGACCAGCCGGCCGCCGTCGTCAGGCAGCACGAAAGGCGCCATCGCCTCGCCCGGCTGCGGCGCGTTTTTCCCGCCGCCATTTTCGCCGATCCTGACGACCAGTCGGTCGACGGCTTCGCCATAGGCGGGAAAGATCTCGCGGCCGGCGGCCGCGTAGGCCTGGAGCTGCTCGCTGAGAGTGCCTTCCATCTCCCGGCAGCGCTGAAACGCGAGTTTGAGCCGCTCGGCGTCGACTGGCGAAAGCGATGTCATCTCCGGCTCCGGCGTATTCGACGTTGAAATAGTAGGTCCGAGCGCAGACTTCGCACAAGAGGTGAAGCTCGCCCGGTCCAGCAATCAGCATTGCACGAAGCCCGATAGCAATGGGCTATCGAGTCGACAGCCAACCGGCATTTCCCAAACCGGGCAGCCTGCACGATGGTGACGACATGGCCGGCCAGGCTTTCGGGGCCGCGACGCCAATCAAGGAGACAACGACATGTTCAACCGCATCGTAGCCTTCCGGCATGCCGTCTTAGCGGCGAGCGCCATCGCCATCTCGCTCACAACGGCGCCCGCCGCGCTCGCCGGCGAATGTCCGGCGGACAAAGTCAAGCCAAACGCCCGCCAGATGGTGGACTACAAGCCGGTCGGCGTCACAGACGTCACGCTCGGTTCAATCGACTTGGGCAAGCAGCCGGCTCACATTGCGGGGCGCGAGCTGCGCTTCCGCAAATTGACCATCGAGCCCGGCGGCATCGTGCCCTGGCACAGTCACGACGATCGGCCGGCGCTGATCTTTGTCCAGCAGGGCGAGATCGTGGAATACGCCAGCAACTGCAGCGAACCGATCGTGCACAAGGCAGGCGACGTGCGGCCCGAAGTCTATGGCACCTCGCACTGGTGGAAGAATCTCGGCAAGGAAACCGTCATTCTCTATGTCGGCGACGTCCGCAAGGATCCAACCGACCACAATATGTAACGAGCGCTGCATCCCCACGCCCCGTTACCGGATGTGACGCCCGGGGAGCCCCCGTGCCTGCTCGGCACGCCCGGGCGTCACATCGCCATCTCCAATGAAGAGGAGTTGCCGCGATGACGGACATGCCGGCCGAGGCAGCCGTGGACGTGACAGCCGTGCGCGGTCATTCGCCCGGCGTTGCGCTGCGATCCACGCTGATCGGCCTCACCGCGTTTCTGACGGTCGTCGACCTGTTCGCCACCCAGGCAATCCTGCCGTCCTTGGCGCGGCACTACGGCGCAACGCCCGGCGCGATGGGTTTTGCAGTCAACGCAAGCACGATTGGCATGGCAATCGCGGGTCTCGTGACAGGATCGTTCAGCCCGCGCATCGACCGCAGGATTGGTATTCTGGCAAGCCTGCTTCTGCTCGCGATTCCGACGAGCATGCTTGCGGTCGCGCCGAACCTCGCCGTCTTCACCATCCTTCGCATCATGCAGGGCCTCTGCATGGCGTCGGCCTTTACGCTGACGCTGGCCTATCTGGGCGAGCAGTGCAGCGCAACGGATGCCGGTGGCGCGTTCGCCGCCTATATCGCCGGAAACGTCGCGAGCAATCTGATCGGGCGTTTGATCTCGGCCACCGTGTCGGACACTCTGGGCCTTTCGGCGAACTTCTACCTGTTTGCCTTGCTCAACCTCGCCGGCGCATTGCTGGTCTACCTCACGATCAAGCGCGTCCGGCCGATGCACGCGATCGGCCCGGCGCAATCGCAGCTTTCGGCGATGATCGCGCACTGGCGCGACCCCGCACTGCGGGCCGCTTTTGGCCTCGGCTTCTGCATCCTGTTCGCCTTCATCGGGACCTTCACCTATGTCAACTTCGTTCTGGTGCGCGCGCCGCTGTCGCTGGGTATGATGGGCGTGGGCCTGGTCTATTTCGTCTTCCTGCCCTCGATTCCCACGACGCTGCTGGCTGGCCAGGCGGTGGCTTCGCTTGGCACGCGGCCGTCCCTGTGGGCCGGCCTTGCCATCGCAGCATCAGGCCTGCCATTGACCCTGGCCTCGCACCTTGCAAGCGTGCTCGCCGGGCTGGTGTTGATCGGGGTGGGCACCTTCTTCGCACAGGCATGCGCGACCGGCTTCGTCGGGCAAGCGGCACGGACAAACCGCGGAGTTGCCAGCGGCACCTATCTTGCCTGCTATTTTTTCGGCGGCCTGATCGGGAGCGCCGTGCTCGGCCAGTTGTTCGACCATTTCGGATGGTCCGCCTGCGTTGCAGGCGTCGGCGCGATCCTGGCGGTCGCAACCCTCCTCGTCGCGCGGCTCAGGTTTGCCGGCGATCCGGCGGCCATTCCATAGCGAGCGACGCCCGGCGCCATAGATGCGGCCCCCGCAACGTCAGGCCGGCGGTTTTCAAGCCTGCTTTCGATGGAAGCGATAGAGCAGCATCGCCATCGCGACCGCGGCAATCACGTAGAGCACCATAGCATCCGTGTTGGGATGTCCTTCGAGAAACGTCAGCATCAATTCCCTCCCGGTTTCGGAACCAGCTTCAATGGTTGATCATCACACCGCATCTTGGTGGTCGCCCTTGGCCCATTCCTTCGCGCTGGCACCCGCCATCGAGCGGACCCGCTCCTCGTCGTTGGCGAGCTCGGCGGCGCTGCCGTTGTAGATGATGGCGCCGTCATCGAGCACGTAGGCGCGATCGGCGATGGCAAGGCTGACGCGGACATTCTGCTCGACCAGCAGCACGGAGATCCCCTCCTTGCGCATCGTCTGGATGATCTGGAAGACCTCCTTGACGATCAAGGGAGCAAGCCCCTGGCTCGGCTCGTCGAGCAGCAGAAGCTTCGGATTGAGCAGCAAGGCTCGCGCAATCGAGAGCATCTCCTGCTCGCCGCCGGAAAGCTGGCGGCCGCGATTGTCGCGCCGTTCCGCAAGGCGCGGAAAGGTCTCGAACACGCGCTTGGTGTTCCATGGACCGGGCCGCGCGACCGGAACCCGCAGATTGTCCTCGACGGTCAGATTGGCGAAGATCTTGCGGCCTTCCGGCACGTAGCCGACGCCGAGTGCCGCGACCTGATACGGCGACTTCCTGGTCGCATCGGTCCCGAACAATTTCACGCTGCCGACGCGCGGCGGGGTCAGTCCCATGATGCTGCGGAGCGTTGTGGTCTTGCCGGCGCCGTTGCGGCCGAGCAGCACGACGATCTCGCCTTCGTTGACCGTCAGGCCGACGCCGTGAAGGATGTGGCTCTTGCCATAGTAGGTTTGCAGGCCCGCGACCTCGAGCGGCGTCATCGGCTCTCTCCAAGATAAGCCGCCTGCACCGCCTCGGAGGCTGCGATCTCGTCGGGCCTCCCCTCGGCGAGCAAGGCGCCCTGATCGAGCACCGTGATGTAATCGGCCAGATGAAACACCACGCGCATGTCGTGCTCGATCAGCACGATGGTGTAATTCCTCTCCTTGTGCAGGCGGCGGATCAGCGCCGTGATCTCGTAGGTCTCCTGGTCACCCATGCCGGCCGTCGGTTCATCGAGCAGCAACAGCCGTGGAAGCTGCGCCAGCGCCATCGCGATCTCGGTGGTTCTCTGATCACCGTGCGACAGCTCGCCCACCAGCCGGTCCGCCTTGGCGGAGAGCCCGACCAGCGCCAGCATTTCGGCGGCGACGTCGTTGGCAAGCTTGGCGTCCGCCCGGTTCGGCAGCATGCGCAGCGTCTGTCCTGCGGCGACCTCGGCCGCGGTGAGCACGTTCTCGTGGACGGTCAATTCCGGAAACACCTCGGTGATCTGGAACGTGCGGCCCATGCCGAGCCCGACCCGCCGGTGTGCCGAGACCTGGGTCACGTCCTTGCCCTGGAACAGGATTGATCCTTTGGTCGGAGGAAAGTAGCCGCTGATCATGTTGAAGAAGGTGGTCTTGCCCGCGCCGTTCGGGCCGATGATGGCGCGCAATTCGCCGGTCTTGACCGACATCGACACATCCTTGACGGCAACCAGATTGCCGAAACGCTTGGTGATGTTGCGAACCTCGAGCATGGTCACTCCGATCCGCGTCTGCGCCGCAGGCCGAGCAGGCCGCGCGGAAAGAACAGCACGACCAGCACGAAAGTCGCGCCGACGAACGACATCCAGTTCACGGTCATCGACGAGATGTAGTCCTGTAGCACCACGAACACGGTCGCACCGACCAGCGGCCCCCAGAACGTCCGCATGCCGCCCATGACGCACATCACGACAAAATATCCTGACAGCGAGTAGTGCAGCGCCAGCGGATCGGCAAAGTTGTTGAGCAGGGCATAGAGAGTGCCGGCGAGCGCGGTGAAGAAGCAGGAGATCGAGAACGACAGCCAGATTTGACGCTCCACCGGGATCGCCAGGAAGCGGGCGCGCCGCTCGTTCTCCCGGATCGCCCGCAATGTGTGCCCGAACGGCGAGCGCACCAGCAGGCCGAGCAGGCCCACGGCAAGGGCGAATACGGCGAGCAGGAAGAAATAGAACCGGTTGCCGCCGTCGGTGATGTCGAGCGTCAGCCCGCCAAAGCCGATCGGCTCACGGTGGAAATCGCGCAAACCGTCAAAGCCGCCGGTGAAGTCGTTCCAGCTATAGGCGAGGTAGTACCAGAGCTGCCCGAACGCGATCGTGCACATCGCGAAGTAGACGCCCCGGCGGCGCACGATCAGAAGACCGAACACCGTGCCGGCCAGACCTCCGAGCAGCGTTCCCAGCAGCATGGCGAGCGGCGTGCTGTGGGCGAGATATCGCAGCGTGAGGCCGGCGCCATAGGCGCCAAGGCCGAAATAGGCGGCGTGGCCGAAGCTGAGGACGCCGGTAAATCCGAGCAGGAGATTCAGCCCCATCGCGGCGAGCCCGAACACCAGCACCCGCCCCGCAAGCGCGGTGTAACCGCCGAGCATCGGCAGCCAATAGGGCACCGCGATCAGGATGGCCCAGACCGCAACCAGCATGACCCAGCGCGGAACGGCCGGCGTTCGCCCTGCCCCGACCATCGCCGCGTTGGTGCCGACGTCGGTGCTCATGCCATCATTCCTTCCTCGCCCATCAGGCCTCGCGGACGAACCAGAAGGACGATCATCATGATCGCATAGATCACTGCCTCGCTGGCGCTGGGAAAGAACACGGTCGTGAGGGCGGCTGCGACCCCGATCAGCAGTCCACCGAACAGCGTGCCGATCAGGCTGCCGACACCGCCGACGATGATCGCGATGAAGCTCGGCATCAGCAAATCGTCGCCCATGTTGGGATTGAGGCCGATCTGCCCGGCGGCGAGCACGCCGCTCAGGCCGGCCAACATGCAGCCGAGCGCGAAATTGAAGGTCCGCAACAGGCTGATATTGACCCCGAGCGACGCCACCGTCTCGAGGTCGAGCGTGCCGGCCCGGATGCGAACGCCGACCTGCGTGTAGCGCAGGAACGCGAACAGGCCGAGCACCGCGATGATCACGACCGCGACCATGAACACGCGATACCAGGTGATGAAGAACAACGTCGGGCTGATCGGCTGCGACAGGAAGTCGGGCAATCCAAGCGGCAATCCATTGGGCCCCCAGATATAGCGGGCGGCATCCTGCATCACGAAGGCAAATCCGAAGGTGAGCAAGAGGCTATAGACCGGGTCACGGTTGTAGACACGGCGGATCATCAACCGCTCGACCGCAAGACCGATCAGCGCGGTGATCAGGGGCGAGACCAGCAACGCGCCCCAATAACCCAGCGCCGGCTGCAAGGTGAAAGCAAGATAGCCGCCGAGCGCCAGGAAGTTGCCGTGCGCGAAATTGATGACGTTGCTGAGATTGAGGATCAGGGACAGGCCCAGCGCCATCAGCACGTAGAATGCACCAATGATGAGACCGTTGGTGACGTTGAACAATATGACCTGGATCATCCCGCCCTCAGCGCTGCCGATCATTCAGTCAGTGATTAGGTCAGGCCGGCTCCACCATCTTGCAACCGGTGTCCGCCACCGAGCCCGCCGCCTCATCGCCCGGCACGAGCACCGTTGTCGTGAAGACGTCGTCCGGCACAGACTTGGGCGGATGGACTTCGCCGACGAAGAGATTCGGCATCAGCTCATGATCTCCGGCGCGATATCGCACCTTTCCCGGCTGTAGCGCGACGTCAGGCGGCAGTTCGAGGTCCTCGAGCGCCTTCGCCATTTTCGGACCTTCAAGCGACTTCGCCTTCTCCGCCGCCAGGCGGACCGTATGCATCGCCACATACCCGAACCAGTCGCGCGCCGATGGCGTCTTCTTCGTGGCGGCGCGGTAGTCACTGACAAACTTGACGACCTCGGGCACATTCGGCTGGTTCCACCACCACTCCATGACCCACCAGCCGGCCTGGGCATCGGGCGGGCATCCCTTGATGCTCTCCAGTTCGAACAACGCGCCACCGAGGGCCATTTCTTTCTGCATTCCAAATTGCGTGAACTGCTTCATGCAATTGATCTGCGTCAGGCCGCCCATGTTGTTGAGCAGGACGTTGGGTTTGTAGGCCTTCGCCTTGATCAGCGTCGCGGAGAAATCGGTGTTGTTGATCGGGAGCATATCGCCCTGGAATTCGCCGCCTGCCTTCTTCAGCGCCTTGATGAAAGCGTCCTGCAGGGTGTGACCGTAGGCATAGTCCGGCGTGATGAAGAACCACTTCTTGCCGAACTTCTTCACCAGTTCCGGCGTGACGGCGTTGGCGTCCATCGTCGTGGTGTTGCAGATGCGGAACACGTTCCATTTGCAGTTGGTGCCGGTGATCGGATCGGTGTGACCGCCGGGCACGATGTGAAATATCTTCTTTTCGGTGGTCACCTGCGACATCGCATAGGCGATGCCGGAATTCACATCCCCAAAAATGACGGCGACATTGTCGCGATCGATCAGCTTGCGGGTCTTCTGCACGCCAGTACCGACGTCATTCGCCGAATCTTCGACCAGGAGCTGGACCGGGCGGCCGAGGATGCCTCCCTTTTTGTTGAGTTCAGCTTCGGCATATCTGGCGCCGTCCACCTCGCTCTGCGCCAGCGCGGAAAGCACACCGGTCAGTGGATCGACCATGCCGATCTTGATGGGTTCATCCGCAAGCGACTTGACGATGAAGGGAGCGCCCATCAGCTGACTGCCGGCCAGCGCGACGCCTGATTTGATGAGCGTGCGACGATTGATCGAATACCGAATCGTACCCATTCCAGACCTCCCGGTTTTGTCGTTTTTTGTGTGGACGTTATGTCATCAAGACAAACTCGTTGCTGTTGCCCGACATGATCCCGAAGACATCGCGGCTCCGGAGATCAGGGGCGATGAGACATCGCAGTTTGGAATTAAGCGCACGGGGCGGCTCTCTCTGCTTTTTCCTGCGTCGCAGGATGCGGTTGCCGCAGCGCTCCGGTGCGGCAGGTTGCCCCACTCCTCGGACAGCACAAATTCACAATTGGTCTAACCGCGCGCTGACGTGTCGGCCAGGCGCCGCCGTCGGGCGGCTTGCTGCCGCGCAGCATTGATTGTTGCAGGCTGATGCCGACCGGCCGGCTCGCGAGCGGGGGTTGGTCAGGCCGCGATCGACGCCGGCGCGCGCTCCGCGACCAGCGCGATCGCATCGCGCAGCACGTCCGCGCCCGCGCCCGCCTTGACGCCGTTCTCCGCCAGATGGCGGCGGAACGCACGCGCGCCGGGAACGCCGTGGAAGGCGCCGACGAAATGCCGCGTGATTGAGTGCAACCGCGTGCCCTGCGCCAATTGCGCCTCGATATAGGGCATCATCGCCGCGAACACGTCCTTCATCGTCGCGTGCGGCGCGGCTTCGCCGAACAGCTCGGAATCGACCGCCAGCAGCCGCCACGGCTCCTGGTAGGCGGCCCGACCGAGCATGACGCCGTCGACATGGGCAAGATGCCGCTTCGCCTCGGCGATATCAGCGATGCCGCCATTGATGATCACGGGCACATCGGGCATGGCCGCCTTCAGGCGATAGACGCGATCGTAATCGAGCGGCGGGATGTCGCGGTTCTCCTTCGGCGACAATCCGTTGAGCCAGGCCTTGCGCGCGTGCACAACGAGCGCATCGGCACCCGCCGCAACGACGCCGCGCGCCAGCACATCGAGCGCGACCTCAGGATCCTGGTCGTCGATGCCGATCCGGCATTTCACCGTGACTGGAATCTTCACTGCGCGCTTCATCGCCGCGACGCCGTCGGCGACCAGCGCCGGCTCCGCCATCAGGCAGGCGCCGAAGCGGCCGTCCTTCACACGGTCGGACGGGCAGCCGACATTGAGGTTGATCTCGTCATAGCCAAAGTCCTCGCCGATCTTTGCGGCCACGGCGAGATCGCGCGGATCGGATCCGCCGAGCTGCAGCGCGACCGGATGCTCGCTCCGATCGAAGCCGAGCAGCCGCGCCCGGTCGCCGTGGATCACCGCGCCCGTGGTCAGCATCTCCGTATAAAGCCGCGCCCGCCGCGACATCAGCCGATGGAAGACCCGGCAATGCCGGTCAGTCCAATCCATCATGGGTGCACAGCTAAATTTCCATTTATTTTCGGTCACTTAGGCTTCTCTGTCGGTCCAGTCCCGGGAAGGCGCGACAACATATCTATACTGATTTCGTTAGGTTTTTAGGCCCAAGAGGTTCCCGTTGAGGTTATCTAACCGGTTTTTGGGAGTGATTTGCTACAAATTTGCTACGGGTCTGGCTCGCGCGAAGCGCTTGCGTGGATTCGTAGCAAATCAAGTGCGAAGGATGACCCGAGGTGCGTTCCCACAAATCAGAAAGCCGCTGGAGGCGGCTGGTTCGGCCTGTAGGAAGAGCGAATGTCTCGCAGTCAAACGTAGCCCCATACTTCTTTTGCCGGGGCATCGTCGACCGTGATCGGGTCATCTTCCGGATTCATGGGATGCCCGTCCTTCGGATTATAAAATAACTTGTATGGCGCTGAAGAGCGGAGGCGCAACTGATGCCGAACTGACGACGGCGTTTCAAAGACCAGCGGTCATCATTCTTGAACGGGCAAGCTCTTGGATATGACATTTAGAACTATCTTCGAAGCCCCGTCTTCTCAGGAATTCCTAACCTGGGCGGCTGTGCCTGGCCTTGTATTTGTTCTTGCGGGTGTGCTGATGGTGCTTAAGCCCCAGGTCTACTTGAGTTGGGCATTTCCAACCGTTCGAGGATCGTGGGTACGAGGATCACGGGGAAAAGCATTAAGTTGGGCATGGCTTATTTTTTGGAGCATTTGGACGGCCGCTTTCTTCCTGGGAGCTAGCCAGTGGCAGTCTGTTCCGCAAAGTGAACCCTCCGCTGTTGTCGAAGGTCGGGTAACGAACTTTGTACGCATGCCCTATAACGGTCCATCTAACGAAAGTTTTGTAGTTGCAGGCAGGCGATTTGCTTTCTCAGAATTGATGCTGAAAGCGATTCCAGAGATCAAGGACGGCGTCTACGCCCGCGTTACGTTTCGGGAGAGACCCATCAACCGCATCCAGATATTGCGACTAGAGATCGCTGACCCAAATTGAATGCATCGCCTAAGTGGGCGTAGTCGCCATTATTCTCACCTTTCAGAAATGGTTCTACGCCATCACCAAAAGACGCGAATGCAATTGCTACGATTTTGCTACGAGACGCGGGTGCACCCGCACTAACTTGTTGCGACCGCGCAAAAATCCCGCCTGTCCATTCTGTCCATCATGGGCGCGACGGAAAAGCGATAGTCTTGATATTTCAATAGGTTGCCATATGCTTTCAAGGGGCTAGAACGTGAACTGGGTGCACACGTGTGCACTCAAACTAGCCCAAATTGCACACGTTTGTACCTCATTTGATCTCCCGGTGCACACGTAGCGCACACGAATTGGGGACTGCACACGGTCGTGGCCAGCTTCACTCACTTGCCTTCCGGTAACTGGCGCGTCCAGGTCCGCCGCAAGAACCGCTACGTGTCAGAGACCTTCCGCCGGCGCAAGGACGGCGAAGACTGGGCGCTCGATATGGAGCGCAATATCGACCGCAGTGGATCACCAAAGCCCCGCGCCGCCGTCCAAGCCAAAACCTTCGGCGATATCATCGATCTCCATATCGAGGACATGCACGAGGTCGGCCGCCTCCCCGTCGCTCCAAGGCCGCTGTGCTAGAGGCCCTAAAGGACGCCCTGGGGACAGTAAAATTGCCCAAACTCAATCGCGAGCGGCTCATCGAATTTGGTCGCCAGCGCGCGAAGGAAGGTGCCGGGCCCGCAACATTGGCGATCGACTTTTCCTTCAGAACAGTCGCTACGCACGCTGCAGCCGTTCACGGCATCGAAGTTTCGGCCGAAGAGGTTCGATTAGCGCGATATGCGATGAAGCATTTGGGCCTTGTGGGGAAGTCGGAAGAGCGAGACCGACGCCCAACCGAAGATGAGCTCGGCGAACTCATTGAGTATTTTGAAACCAATCCGCGACAGGTCATTCCGATGGGGCGGATCGTTCGATATGCGGTCGCGACAACGATGCGACAGGAGGAAATTTGCCGTCCAGATTGGCCAGACGTAGATATGAAGACCCGGGTACTCATCATCCGCGACCGCAAGGATCCGCGAGCGAAGGACGGCAACGATCAGAAAGTGCCGCTTCTCAATCTAACGGGCTTCGATGCGTGGGAGATCTTGCTCCAACAGCGCATCATCACGAAAGGTTGGGGTCGCGTATTTCCGTGTAGGCTCGCCGGTCGGTCAGGACCACGAGGTTGGTCTGAATGTCCGGAAGTGTCGGCTTGACCAGGATGTGCACGCGCCGCGAACTGCCCTGCCCGCTCGATGTATCGCCGACGACCCAGCGAACCGTATCGCCCGTGGAAACGTCGATCAGTTCCTCACCGGGTTGAAGCGCGATGGTCGAGACCTTCTCTGGACTGGCATAGAGGCGGTACAGCGCGCCCTCCGTCCAGGGATACACTTGGATGGCGTTAATATACCCGGCGCGCGTGGGCTCCAGGCCGGCCGCCTTGATTTCCTTTGGACTTGCCCACCGCGCCGAACCGTAGGTCGTCACCAATTGGCTTTGGCGCGCGCGCCACACCGAATTGACGATCGTAAAGAGCGCGCCCGCGATGCCGCCGCCGGCGGCGATGCCTCCACCCTCCTCGAAGATCTCGGGCGCATAGGCTTCAAAGGCGAACCACCATTCAAACAACCGCCAAGGCAGATAGACAGGGTAGCCGACGATCAGAAACCAAGGTTCCCCGAGGCGCTGCTGATAGCCGAGAGCTGCAGCCGTCCATTGCGTCGCGCCCCAGGTCGACACCACGACGATGCCGAGCACGACGGCGATCTGACCGACATAGATTTTTGCTGGAAACATCCCGCTCGCCCCACTCACTCACCCCACGTGAGCGGCGCGATGAAAACGGCGAATGCGGCGAGCCTTCAATCGAAATAAAAAGTCGCGCCATCAGCGAGCGCGAGATTGATCAAGTCTGGTCAGGCGCCGGCCTTGAAAATCAAGGTCGACGCAGCGTCATCGAACACCTCAACAGCGTGTGAACACTTGGCGCAAATAACATCTCGTTGCCATGTCGCCCCCTGAACCCTGGCGATCAGCGCTCAACGCCGTAGCGAGCATTCGCTAGACTAGGTCGCCTGACCTAATCCGCACGATCCGGGCCTTGATCACGACGCGGCGCTGGCCCGGATTCCGCCCGCACCCGGCCAGCACCGCACGTTGCGCGCGGCCGCGCCCGATGCGACCGCCGCTGAACGACGAGGCCGTCCGAACACCGGCGCGAGAAACGCTACAGATAATCTGTGTGATATATCGCCTGAAACGTCTCGGTCCGCCTGAGCTGCTTCAGCGCCCCGCAACCCTCCTTGGTTGCAACGAGCGCACACCGATCGGCGTCGATCGACTGCAGATGTGCCTGGTTGACGAGAAGGCTATTGATGGGAGCTGGCGAAGTAAAATTGGAAGTAAAAATTGACGACATAAACCAGGTTAATGCCGGCCTGCATTTCACTTCAGCATCTTGCATAAGGCAGCAGAGCATGTACCCATCGCGCTGCTCCAGAGGAGGCCGCCTCATACTCGAGCAGCTCCAGAATTTTGTATCGTCACATCTGACTTAGGCTCGTACGGCACGTTTCCCCGCGCGCGGTGTCTTGCGGAGTTTGTACAGAGTGCTCGCGAACTGCTGAGTGGCCGCGATCAATGTCTCAATCCCTTGCGATGACCGGGCCTTGTTCGGTTTCGCCAGCTCTTGCAGCAGCAATCCGTCGATGCCGGCCAGCATGAAACGCGCCACATCGGCACACTTGGCGGCGTCAAGTTCGCCGGTTCGCGCGGCGACTCCTTGCAGGATGTCCTGATAGAGCTTGACGTAGGCGTCGTACTGATAGGCGGCAAGCCCGGCTGCGTCGTCGCGCCGCAGTGCGTAAAGCGTAAGCTCATACTGCACGATTTGCAGCTCAAGGGTCCGCGTAAGGTAGCGCCAGCCGGCACGCAGGGATTCACGAATACAACTCGCGACGTCGACGGTATCGCCGGTCTCCTCGCGTAATGCCGCGGTCGTCTCGTCGATCAGATGTTCGAGCACGGCGAGCAACAGCGCGCTCTTGCTTTCGAAGTGATAATGCAGCGTGGCGAGACGAACCCCGGCACCGGCCGCGATATCGCGCGTCGTTGTTGCAGCGACGCCGCCGGTGCCTAGCGCCTGCAACGCTCCCTCGATGATCTGCCGCCGCGTTCTCTCCCCCTTGGCGCCGATCTGCTCACGTCCTGCAGTTGTCATCATCCTCTCCCATGCGCGCACCGATTTCCGATCCCGTGCCGCACAAATTTGCATGTTGCACAAAATTGGTCATTTGACCAATTTTGGCTCTTGGGTCTAAGCTGGGCCCATGAGCGCGGTGCCCTCGGGGGGAACCAAGGATCAGAGGACCAAAAAGAAATGTCTGTAGCAGCCGCTCGAAGTAACGACACACTGACCCGTCACGTCGTGTACCCTTTCGCCAACGCCAACTTCCTCGCAGAGAACCCGCCAATCTGCATCGAGGGCGGTGACGGTGTCTATGTCTCGGACGGCCAGGGCGGCCGCTATCTCGACGGACAGGCGGGGCTTTGGAACGTCAACGTCGGGCACGGCCGTCCCGAGATCAAACAGGCGATCATCGAGCAGCTCGACAGGTTGAGCTTCTATTCGACCTTCGGCAACACCACCAACAGCCCGTCGGTGGCGCTGGCGGAGGAACTGTGCCGGCTCGCCGCGCCAGAAGGCATGGTCCGCGCGTTCTTCTCCTCCGGCGGCTCGGAGGCCAACGAAGCCGCGATCAAGCTCGCCAAGCAATACTGGCGGCTCGCCGGCCAACCGCTGCGTACCAAGATCATCTCGCTGCGCGGCGCCTATCACGGCGTGACGCTCGGCGCGCTCTCGGCTGGCGGCGTCAATGTCTACAAGGAGCAGTTCACGCCGCTGCTCCCGGGCTTCTTCCAGGTCGAGACACCGCACGTCTATCGCAACCCGTTCACGTCGGATCCGGAGGCGCTCGGCCGCCTCTGCGCCGAATTGCTGGAGCGCGAGATCATCTATCAGGGGCCGGACAGCGTTGCCGCCTTCATGGCCGAGCCGGTGCAGGGGGCCGGCGGCGTGATCGTGCCGCCGGCGAACTTCTGGCCGCTGCTGCGCGAGGTCTGCGACCGTCATGGCGTGCTCCTGATCGCCGACGAAGTGGTCACGGGATTCGGCCGTTCCGGCAGCATGTTCGGCAGCCGCGCCTGGGGCGTCAAACCCGACATCATGGTGTTCGCCAAGGGCATCAACAGCGGCTACGTCCCGCTCGGCGCCACCCTGATCAACGCGAAGGTGGCGGCGGCTTTCCACTCGGACGACAAGTCGCAGTTCACGCCGCGCGCGTTCATGCACGGCAACACCTATGCCGGCCATCCCCTCGCCTGCGCCGCCGCGATCGCGAACCTTCGCATCGTCGAGCAGGAGGAGCTGCCGGCCAATGCCGGCAAGGTCGGCGCCTATCTGCTGGCGCGCCTGACGGACATCCAGAAGCGCCATCCCAACATGGGCGACGTCCGCGGCAAGGGGCTGATGGTCGGCATCGAACTGGTCGCCGATCCCGCGACCAAGCGTCCGTTCGATCTTGCGGAGAATTTTGGTGCGCGGATCTGGGACCGCTGCGTCGCCAAGGGCATCCTGATCCGCAACCTCGCCGACACGTTCATCATCTCTCCGCCGCTGACCTTCACGGCCGAGCATGCCGACAGGATCGCGGACACCTTTGACGAGGCGATCAGTGCGGTTGAATAGACAGGCACAAGGTCCGCGCGCGCTTTAAAGAAGGATGGCTCGCATGGCTACTGGGTTCGTCTGCCATGAACTTTACATGTGGCACAACACCGGCAACTGGGCCCAGGTGTTTCCGCCCGGATTGACGATCCAACCCGGCACCCATGCGGAAAATCCGGAAACCAAGCGCCGTTTCCGCAATCTGGTCGAGGTGAGCGGCCTGCTTGATCTGCTGGTGCAGATCAAGCCGCGCCCGGCGACGGTGTCGGAGGTCGCCCGCGTCCACACATCGGACCATATCGCGCATATCAAGCGCCTCAGCGACGTCGGTGGCGGCGATGCCAGCGAGCTGACGCCGCTCGGCGCCGGCAGCTATGAGATTGCGCTCCTGGCCGCCGGCGGCGCCATCGTTGCGGGCGAAGCGGTGGCATCGGGCGCGGTCGAGACCGCCTATGCGCTGATCCGGCCGCCGGGACATCATGCCAGGCCGGATCTCGGCATGGGCTTCTGCCTGTTCTCCAACGCAGCGATCGCGATCCGCCATCTGCAGGCGACCGGTCGGGTTTCGCGCGTCGCCGTCGTCGACTGGGACGTCCATCACGGCAACGGAACGCAGGCGGTGTTCTACGACGACCCCGGCGTGCTGACGATCTCGCTGCATCAGGACAATCTGTTTCCGCGGGATTCCGGCTCGCTTGCCGAGACCGGCGCCGGTGCGGGCGAAGGATACAACATCAACGTCCCGCTGCCGCCGGGATCGGGCTTTGGCGCCTATCGCGACGCCTTTGAGCGTGTCGTGCTCCCTGCCCTCCATCGCTTCCGGCCCGACATGATCGTGGTCGCCTCCGGCTTCGATGCATCAGGTGTCGATCCGCTCGGCCGCATGATGCTGTCATCGGCGGCCTATCGCGAGATGACGCGCATGTTGATCTCGGCCGCCCGGTCGCTGTGCGGCGGCCGCATCCTGATGACCCATGAAGGCGGCTATTCGGAGATGTACGCGCCCTATTGCGGGCTCGCCGTGCTCGAGGAGCTCTCCGGGGCCAAGACACATGTCGCGGATCCCTGGGAGCCGCTGATGGCGGCGTGGGGCGGCAACGAGCTTCAACCGCATCAGGCCGCGGTTGTCGATGCTGCGGCCGCCCTCGCGGCCAGGCTCCCCGCCGGAGACTGAGCCAACGATGTGCGTGAAGAGAAACTACCGGATGTCGCGTCGGGTCGCTGCCACGACATCCGCGATGCGACGGTTGCGTTAGACGAAGGCGCCGGATTGGCCGCGCCATAGACGAGAGGTACAGACGATCATGCTTGACCGACGTTCACTTCTCGGCGGCGTTGCCGCCGGAGCAGGCTCGATTGCGATGCTGGCGAGCCTCAACAACGGAGCCCGCGCCGCGGGCGGCCCGATCAAGATCGGCTCGGCGCTGCCGATGTCGGGCTTTGCCGCCGCAGACGGCATCGAGTTCAAGAACGGCCTGACCCTTGCCGCCGAGGAGATCAACGCCGCCGGCGGCATCCTCGGACGTCCGATCGAGATCGAGATCGAGGACACCAAGGAGATGGGTGCGGATGTTGTAACCCAGGCGATGCAACGCCTGATCGATCGCCACTCGGCCACCGCGATCATCAACGGCTACAATGTCGGCACCAACATGGTGGAGATGGACGTCGCCGCAGACAACGACGTCATCTTCGTGCACTACAACACGCTGATCTCGCACAACACCAAGTTCCTTAGCGATCCCACGCGCTACTATTCCTGCTTCCAGGGCGATCCGCCCGAGTTCTACTACGGTCCGGGATTCCTCCTGTTCCTGAAGTCGCTGATCGACAGCAAGCTGTGGAATCCGCCGAACCGGAAGATCGCGATCATCCCCTCGGCGAACGAATATTCGATCGTGATCGCGAACGCGATCCGCGACCGCGTCAAGGAGTTCGGCTTCGAGCTCGGGCTCTACGAGACCGTGCCCTTCCCGACCAATCAATGGGGACCGACGCTCGCCAAGCTGCGTCAGGACCCTCCGGCCGCGATCGCGGTGACGCACTTTCTGCCGCAGGATCTGGCCCAGTTCATGACCCAGTTCCTGCCGGAGCCGACGCAGAGCCTGGTCTACATGCAATACGGGCCATCGCTCCCTGCGTTCCGCCAGATCGGCAAGGAGGCGATCAACGGCGTCATCTATTCCACCGTGATCGGTTGCCTGCCCGACGACTTTTCCGCCGCCTATCGCAAGACCTATCGTGAAAAGTTCGGCGCCAACGCCGCCTTCATCACGGGATCGCAGACCTATGACGGGCTCTGGCACTACGCATTGTCGGCGGCGATCGCCGGCGGCGCTGGCGAGTCCGGCAACAAGGAGCAGACCCACAAGGTGTCGGAAGCGATGAAGCGGCTGATCTATCGCGGCGTCAACGGCATCTACCACGCCGATCCCAAGGGCCAGTCCGCGTCCTGCTATCCGACCCAGATCAAGGACCCTTCGCTCGGCATGGCGCATCAGTTCCTGCAACACCAGGACTACCGCACCGATCCCAAACTGATCGCGCCCGCGCTCTATGCGACCGACTCGATGAAGCTGCCGCCCTGGATCAAGTCGTAAGGGACCGATCGGTGACCGTTTCTGACCAGACGAACGCTCCGCTGCTCGTCTGCGAGGGCGTGACCAAGACCTTCGGCTCGCTCCGTGCCGTGGACGGTCTGTCCCTGACCGTCCACGCCGGCGAGGTGGTCGGTCTCGGTGGACCAAACGGCGCCGGCAAGACGACGTTCTTCGACGTCGTGACGGCGGTCACGCCGATCACCGAGGGCCGGATCCTGTTTGCAGGCCGCGACATCACCGGATATGCGGCGCATGAAGTGTGCCGCGCCGGCATCGCCCGCACCTTCCAGCTCAATGCGGCGTTCGACAGCCTGTCGGTCGAGGAGAACATCGAGGTCGCCGCGCATTTCGGCTTCGGCGATCGACGCTTCCCCGGCTTTGCGATTCCCGGCGCCGCCCGCCAGCGCGCCCGAGCGGCGCTCGATCTCGTGGGCCTCGGCGGTCGGAAGCGCATCGCGCGCGATTTGCCGGTGCTGGACCGCAAGCTCTTGATGATCGCAGGCGCGGTCGCGACCTCGCCACAATTGCTGCTGCTCGACGAGCCGGTCGGCGGACTCAACCCGTCGGAGGTCGATCGCGTCGCCGACGTGGTGAAGCGGCTGTCGGCGTCGGGGATCGCGATCCTCTTGATCGAGCACGTGATGCGCTTCCTGCTCTCGCTATCGACCCGCGTCGTGATCATGCACCACGGCAGGTCGATCTTCGAGGGTGCGCCCTCGGCGGTGGCCGAGGATCAGACCGTGGTCGAGACTTATCTTGGCAAGGCCGCGACCAACCGGCTCAAGGCCTTCTTTGTCAAGCAGCCGGAGCTGAGCGCGCATGGCTGAACCATCCAGCTCCCCTTGCCTCGCCGTCAACGGGCTGGTCACCGGCTACGACGCACGCAATGTCCTGTCAGGCGTCTCGCTGTCGCTGAATCCGGGCGAACTCGTTACCGTCGTCGGACCGAACGGGCACGGCAAGACGACGTTGCTGCGCGCGATCTCCGGCCTGCTGCCGGTCCGCAAGGGATCGGTATCGTTGAATGGCCGCGTGATCTCGGGCCTGCCCGCGCATCGCGTCGCGGCCAATGGCGTGATCCACGTCCCGCAGGGCGACCTCTTGTTCGCCGGCATGAGCGTGCGCGAGAACCTCCTGATGGGCGCCTATCTCGAATCCGACCAGGCGGCGGTGGCTCGTCGCCTCGATGAGGTGTTCACCTTGCTGCCCAAGCTCGCCGAACGGCAAACCCAGATCGCCGCCAGCCTCTCCGGCGGCGAACGGCGGATGGTCGGCATCGGCCGCGGGTTGATGATGAAGGGCAGCGTGATGCTGATAGACGAGCCCTCGCTCGGCCTCGCGCCGATCGTCATTGAGCAGATCTACGAGGTGATCGCGCGGCTCAGGGCCAGCGGCCGCACCATCTTGTTGGTGGAGGAAAATCCGGCCCGCGTCGCCGACATCGCCGATCGCATCCATCTGCTCGACAACGGCGCCTTCGTCTGGTCCGGCGAACCGGCCGTGCTGCTCCAGCGCGACGAGCTGCTCGCAACCTATCTCGGAGGCTGACGGCATGGACATTATCGGACCCGTCATCGTCTCCGGGATCACCACCGGTGCGTTGTATGCGCTGGCGACCCTCGGCCTGTCATTGGTCTGGGGCTCGCTCGGCATGCTCAACATGGCGCACGGCACGCTCCTGACCCTGGGCGGCTACGCCGCTTTCACAGCCGCCAGCCAGCTCGGCTGGCCGGTGCCGCTGGCGGTGCTCGCGGCCGCCGCTGTCGGCGGATTTATCGGCGCGCTGATCTTCGTGCTGGTCGCCTATCCCCTGTCGCGCCGCAGTCCTGAGACCTTCGAGACGACGATCATGATCGCGACCTTCGGCGTCGCGCTGACGCTCGAGAACACGGTGCTGCGGCTTTATGGCGGCCAGCCGCTGGGGCAGCCGCTCTCGGTCGGCGGCGCGATCAGCCTCGGCGGCTTCGTGCTGCCCTGGCAAGACCTCGTTATCATCGTCAGCGCTATCGCGCTGATGGCCGCCACCGCCCTGTTCCTCACCCGCACCAAGGCCGGCCGCGCCATTCGCGCCACGGCGCAAAACCCTGATGCCGCCAAGCTGATGGGCGTGCCGGTCGCGCGGGTCTATCTGCAGGTCCTGATCCTCTCCGGCATGCTCGCCGGTGTCTGCGGCGTGCTGGTGTCGTCAATCACCCAGCTCTCGCCCTCGCTCGGCGCAGACCCGATGCTGAAGGCCTTCATCATGTGCGTGGTGGCGGGACTCGGCAACCTGCCCGGTGCGATTATCACCTCCTTCGCGCTCGCCATCGTCGAGGCGCTGGTCCAGTTCCTGGCCGGCGCGCGATGGGGATTCCCCGCTTTGCTCGCCATCGTCATCCTGGTGCTCATTCGCCGGCCCGGCGGATTGTTCGGCCGGGTCGAGGTGCGGCGTCTGTGAGGTCAATGTGAAACGCCAGGATTTCGCCCACCTCCTGATCGGCCTCGTCGTGCTGGCCGCGGCGATCGCGCTGCCGTTCTATGTCGACAGCCGCTACGTCATCGGCCAGGTCACGCTCGGCCTGTTCTATGCGATCGTCGCCTCGCAGTGGAACCTGCTATTCGGCTTCTCCGGCGTATTCTCGCTGGCGCAAATGGCCCTGTTCGGCTTCGGCGGCTACGCCACCGCGATGCTGTGCTTCTATTTCGGCATTAATGTCTGGGCCGCGATGCCGCTCGCGGCGGTCGCCACCGTGCTGTTCAGCCTCGTGATCGGTGCGGCATGTCTCCGCCTGAGCGGCGCCTACACCGCGCTACTGACGCTCGCGGTCGCGCAGGTGATGTATCTGTTGATCGTCACAGACACCGACTGCTTCGTCATGGTCGGCACGCAGTGTCGGCAGCTCACCGGTGGCGCGGTCGGATTTGCGCGCTTCGGCGACCTCGGCACCCGCGCGATGTTCAAGGCCAAGTTCCTGGTCGCCGACTATGCGCTGGTGGTGATCCTGTTCGCGGCTACCATGCTGTTCACGTGGGCCATCGTCCGCGGCCCGATTGGCCTCGCCTTCCGCGCGCTGCGCGACAATCCCGGCTGCGCCATGGCGCGCGGCATCAGCCGCTTCCAGATGCAGCTTCTCGTGTTCGGCCTGTCGGCGTTCTTCACGGGACTCGCCGGCGGACTCTATGCCGCGCATTTCAACGCGATTGGCCCCGGCGTGCTGTCGTTCTCGCAGCTGTTCTTCATCATCGCGATGGTGGTGGTGGGCGGCATCGGCCGGCTCTGGGGTCCGCTGGTCGGCGCCATCGTGCTGGTCGCCGCCGATGAAGCGATGCGCGAGATCGGCGAATTCCGCTCGCTCGGGCTCGGAATCATCATCGCTGCCGTGATGGTGCTGATGCCGAACGGCCTGATCGGCCTGTGCGAGAGCATCTTCGACAGACTGCGCCGGCTGCGCACGCGCAGTCCCGCGATCGCCACAGAGATATCCGGTGATACGCCGGCCTGACCCATGGAGTGAGAAATGTACGATACGATCATTGTGGGCGCCGGCTCAGCCGGCTGCGTGCTCGCCAATCGGCTGTCCGCCGATCCCGCGCGCAAGGTGCTGGTGCTGGAGGCCGGCCGCGCCGCCCCGCTCGCATCGGACATTCCCTCGGATTGGCCGATGATGTTCAACACCGCGGTCGATTGGGGCTACTACACCGAGCCCCAGGCGGGCTGCCGCGGTCGCCGCGTGTTCTGGCCGCGCGGCAAGATGGTCGGCGGCTCCGGCGCGATGAACGCGATGATCTATATCCGCGGTCTGCCGTCCGACTATGACGGCTGGGAGAAGGCCGGCTGCGCCGGCTGGGGCTGGCGCGACGTGCTGCCGGATTTCATCGCCTTCGAGAACAACGCCGACTTCACCGACAGCCCGCTGCACGGCACCAGGGGCCCGCTCCATGTGGCGCATGTTCCCTTCGTCGACCCCAATGAGCGGCTCTGGCTGGAAGCCGCAAAGGCTGCCGGCCACACGCACAATCCCGACTTCAACGGCGCGAGCCAGGAGGGCGCCGGCTTCTTCCAGTTCGTGATCAAGCAGGGCGAGCGGTTCGGCACCGGCAAGGCCTATCTGCGTCCCGCGCTGGAGCGCTCCAATCTGACCGTCAAGATCGGCGTCCGCGTGATCCGCATCGTCATCGAGAACGGCCGCGCCACCGGCGTCGCCTACCTCGAGAACGGCCGGCTCGAGACCGCGCATGCGGCCAGCGAGGTCGTGATGTCGTCAGGCGCGATCGGCTCCGCGCAGCAACTCCTGCTCTCGGGCATCGGCCCGGCCGATGAGCTGAAGGCGGTCGGCGTGACGCCGGTGCATGATCTGCCGGGTGTCGGGAAGGATCTCCAGGATCACATCAACATCCCGATCACCTTCTACACCAATGAAAACATCGGCGTCGGCGCCTGGACCGACGCGAGCCTCGAGGCCAGCCTGAAGGAGTGGCAGGACAGCCGTACCGGCCCCCGCTCCTCGCCCTGGGTCGCTGCCGGCGCCCATGTCCGCAGCCGTCCCGACGTCGAGCCGGATTTGCAGCTCTATGGCGCCATCAGCCCGCACCGCGACTATGTGCGCTTCCTGTCCTCGAAGCCCGGCATCACCTTGCATTCGACGTTGCAGCGGCCGAACAGCCGCGGCGAACTCACCTTGCGCTCGGCCGATCCGCTGGAATATCCCGCGCTCGATCCACGCTATTTCTCGTCCGATCCGACGGGGGGTGATATCGCAACCCTGATCGAAGGCGTACGGATCAATCGCCGCATTGCGGCCCAGTCGCCGCTGAAGCAGTTGATCGAAGGCGAGGTCACGCCAAGCGCGGAAGCGCAAAGCGACACCGAGATCGCTGACTATGTGCGCGGCCATTGCACCACGCTGTATCACGCCGCCTCGACCTGCCGCATGGGCAGCGACAAAATGGCGGTGGTCGATCCCCAGAGCTTCAAGGTGCACGGTCTCGAAGGCCTGCGCGTCGCCGACGCCTCCGTGATCCCGATCATGATCTCCGGCAACATCCAGACTCCGACGATACTGATCGCCGAACGAGCGGCGGCGGCCGTCAAGAGCTAAAGCGGCGCCCTCCAATCCGAAATCTCCGAGAGAGCGACAGAGCAATCCCTGCAGCGCCATCGCTGAATGCTGACGTAAGGCCTGCTCAAACCGGCCGTGATCAGATTTTTCTTGCGCTCCGACCAGTCTCGACCAGCGTCTCGACTTGCGAGCCCATGAATTGCGCGCGCCCCCGGGATGTCTGATATTATCCTAGGATCCCAAATAATCGTGTCGAAGAACGATCTTGCCCGTCGTCCGTCCAGATTCCAACTCCCTATGCGCGGCAATCGCCTCCGAACATGCAAAAACCTTGTGTACTTGCGGGCTGATCACCTTGCGCGACAAATCGTCGGCAATCTGGCGGAGTACTGCGTTGAACGCGCGCTTCTTGGCCTCCCAAAGGGTGTAAAGATCGGAAATCCTGATGGCGATGCTCTTGTTGAAATAGGGAGGCATGAACAAATCTGTTGCGGAGCCTTCTGGCGGTCCGCCGAGATGTCCAAAGCTTATGACCTGACCGAACTTCTCGCCTTGGTGACGACGGTGTAGCCGTTGTAACCGAGCCAGTCGATCAGCGGACGGATCGACGAATATTCCTGATCCTCGATAATCGCGGTGTAGAAGAACGCGCGCAGCAGCGCGCCCCGGCTCTGGAATTCCTTCGGCAGGCGTTTGTAGTCGATATCCAAACCAAGCGTCTTGGCTGTTGCATAAAGGCTGGCGCCATCGATGGAGAGCGCGATCCTGTTAGCAGTAGGTGACATTCAGTTTCTCCCGGAATTGTTGGTGGCCGCGCCATCAGTCGCCCTCTCGGCGGCCGAGCGGTTTGTGATCGAATCAGTTGGCGTTTTGGTGAAGGGATGGAGACGGCGCAAAAAAAGCCGAGTAGGTTTGGTCGAGGCGCTCTCCGTCGCGCAGCGGTAGCCACTTTTCGACCTCGGCGAGCGGGTAGTAGGCCCGCGCCAAGTTCTCCTACACAATGTCTTGCCCATCGGCGACCGATCCGGTCATCCGCGCTCAGTAGCGATGCAGGTCCGGGCGCGCCTCGGGCGACAAACTCAAGGAAACGCCGCCTCCCATCGCGCAATGCCCGAACGAGGGGGGCGCACTCCGTCATCGACAAGCTCAGGCGTCGAGCCGGACGATGCCAAGGTCGCCCTTCATGCCGAACGCCGCGCCCGTCGCGTAGCGCGGATCGGTGAGGATCGACACGACGTTGTCGCCGACCTTGCGCGGCGGCATCGGCACGCCGAAACCGGCGAGGAAAGCCCCGAGGCTGACGCCCTGGCGCCTCGCGTAAGCCCCTGCCGCTGCGCGCCCGAGCTCGGTGTCACCGATGATCTGCTGGGGCAGAATCGCCTGGAAGCGGATGCCGAGATCGAGCCGCTGAGCCACGTCGTTCGCATAGAGCGCCATGAGCCACAGCATTCGCTTGGCGCCGGCGTAGCTACCGGAAAGTGGCGAGCCGTTCACCGCCGATATTCTCGAGTTTATTCGGACCGTCGGCTGATTTTTTCTCTCGAGCTCGAACCGTGTTTCGCTCCCGAAGAGCGGCTCGCGGCTCGAACAGCCTTCCACGCTGCACGCTGGCCCAAAGAGGATCCACGAGCGATATCGGAGCTAGAAGAGGCCTAGCCCGGGCGACATCATCCCGGAATGGTGGGCGAGATCAAATCGGAACGGTGGGCGTAATCCTAGCGCTTACCCTGAAAGGTCAGAAGGGAGGCCAAACGCCTGAAACAGACGCGGGCTGGAGGGTTTCACAAAAAGGGTCAATCGGGAAATCGCTTCATGCTGGAGGGAGAGCACGTGGATCGAATGTACCGTCCATGGAGCTTTCGCGTCGAAGCGGGCATAGGCAGCAAACGCGGGCTGTCCGTTAGCCGCCGTCGGCAACAGGCGATAGCCGTCATAGCCTTTCCAGGCCCATTCGAAGAATTCACGAATTGATTGACGTCCCGCATACCACTGCGACAGCGGCGGCATGGTGTAGACCGCGTCTTCCTTCAAGAGGGCGACGAAGCTTTCGACATCAAGCTCCTCCCACGCCTTCAAGTAGCGGCGAAGGAGCCTCAGCTGCGCCGGATTCGGCAGAGGATTCCTCAAGTTCTCTTGACCAGGATGTCCTTTTGCAATTGTCGTCCGAGCGCGCTGAAGGACGCTGTTGATCGAGGCCGTCGAGCCGCCCAACAGGGTTGCAACCTCTGAAACCTTCCAGCCTAGTACATCACTCAGCAAAAGTGCAGCGCGCTGGCGCGGTGGAAGCTGCTGGATAGCGGCAACAAAGGCAAGCTGTACCGCCTCACGAGACGCATAACGCGCCTCTGGATTCGGGGTGCTGTCGAGGACACCCTCAAGCTCAGAATCCGGATAAGGGTCGATCCACGCGACTTCGTCCGCTGGTATCCCATCGGGCATCTGGTCGCTGGAGGGAAATCGCCGATCGGGCAGGAAACGCCGACGACGGTCTCGGCTGGCGAGCGCATCGAGACAGGCGTTTGTTGCGATCCGGAATAGCCATGCTCGAAACGATCCGCGTTCCTCGAAGTGATCGAAGTTTCGCCAGGCACGCAGGTAAGTCTCCTGGACGAGGTCTTCAGCCTCGTGCACTGAGCCCAACATCCTGTAGCAGTGCAATTTGAGCTCTCGACGAAATGGTTCGGCGAGCTGCTCAAATGCGCGGCCTACCCGCGCGGAGGCCTGCGGATCAAATGGTGAATGCATACCCGCCATGACGTTTGATGTCGTACCTCCGCTCTCTCTTCAATGAAGTCGTCAAGACTGCACTGCTTCAAGCCCTTTACCGGAGACGATAAATACATTTTCCTTTGGCCGCTCCGTCCTCGTCACCAGTTCAATGACGGCAGATGCGGCGTGCGAAGAGGTCGGCGGCGATGACATGCTCCGAATGAAGTCGGCCTCGGATATGCCGAGATACCCAGAATAGCCAGCGATTGCGCGTTCACCAAGTTCGGTATCTGTCATGATGCGTGGCGCAATTGCAAGAAATCGCAGTCCGCGTCGAAGACGATCCGATTCTTTCTGACAGTAGTTTGCTATGAAGAGCTGCGTGCGTTTGGATCCGGCATACCCGCCCGTGAGCGGCGAACCCGCAAGGGCGGCTCCGCTCGAGACAAGGACAATCGTCGTCCCATCGGGCAGAGGCCGTGACAGGGCTGCCTTGCAGAAGTGAAATGCGATCTTGACATCACTCTCCCAGTTGACCGCAAACTGTTGCCAGCTCTGCTCATGCAGTGGCGCAGTGGAGGGATGAGCGCCCGCACATACGACCAGGATATCGGGTTCCAAAACGTCGAATACCCTTGATGGCGCCTCAGCGTCTGTTGCATCGAGCGATAATACCTCTACACCGGGCATCTCCTCGGCCAATTTCCGGAGCGAGTCCTCGCGCCGCGCCACCGCAAGTACCCGCGCGCCATTGCCATGAGCCTCCTCAGCAATGCGCCGCCCCGCCCCCCGGCTACCGCCGATCACCACCATCTTCTTGCCTGTCAATGCCAGCATTTTATCCTCCTCGTGCTGAGTGGCCATGCCTGCCCGCTTGATGTGTAAGGTCAATCGGAAAGGGATTCATCGGTGGATGAGGTTTCTGTTGCCTGCTGAGCCCCCAACCGCGCAGCCGACCGCATTCCCGTCGACCCGTGCGAAAGAGCATTCGCCAAGACGCGCATTAGCTCGTCCTCCACGATGCCCGTAGGCCGCAGATTCCACCTCATGTAAATAGACGCGGCGGCTTGGAATCGTTGGCCCCCGCCGGCACAAGCTTTTTGGACGCCTTCCAGAGCTCCCGATTGATGAAATTGGGGGCAAGCCGTCGCATGAGCGCGAGCTGCTTAGTTTGCCCCGGGCGGATCTCGAGGGTATTTGCCTTTAGAGCCGCAAACGATTGTTTCACCAACTCGTCGACAGCGATCAAGGTAATGCCATCCTCCTCGCGAAGGTCTGCCGTCATATCGGTCTTCACCGCCGGCGGCATGAGCTCGATGACCTCCACACCGGTGTCCTCCAGCTGGAAGCGGAGCGACTGCGTGTAGGAATGGATGGCGGCCTTCGTAGCGCAGTAAATCGGTATGCAGGGCAACGGTACGAAAGCCAACGCTGAAGAAACGTTGATCAGAGTGCCTCTATTGGCCTTGAGGATTTCAATAAAGGCGGAAGTCATGCGCATCGCTCCGCCCGCATTGACTTCCAACTCCGTTGTCAAGCCGGCAAGGTCGTCTGCCGTACCTTTGAGGTTCTTGTACAGGCTGATGCCAGCGTTATTTATCAGCACATCGAGCTTGGGAAACTCCGCCTTTATGCGCGCCGCGAGGTCACGGATTTGAGCCGGATCAGCGACGTCGCTCCGAATTGCGTGGAGTCTTGGATACTTCTTCTTGACCTGGTCAAGCAAAGCCTGCCGCCGGCCAGTTACAATGACCTGATTGCCGAGTTCGGCGAACTTGAGTGCGAAGGCAAGGCCGATGCCCGCGGTGCCTCCGGTGATGAGGATTGTGCGGCCGGTGAGCTTCATAGCAGTCCTTTCGATATCGCAGCTCTTTGAAGCGCGAGTTGGCGCAGATTGCTCCGCGTGATGTTGAAGATTCTCAATCCCGCTTTCGCGGGCTTCGCTGGCAGGCGGTCGCGCGCCTTGACAAACGCACTTCCTTGAGGTCCGCCAACGATCGGGCGCACGGCGCCGCTCATAATGTCGAATGCTGGCTAGTCGTCGAGGCTTCCCAGGCTGAGGTTGATGGTGGTCCCGGTGAACCCACTTGCTGCATCGGAGGCCACAAAAGCAGCGGTGTTGGCCATCTCCTCGAGCGTTGAAAGTCGTCGCCCGTGGGTTCTGCTTGCGATCAAATCGTGGAATTGATCCCATGAAATGCCCCAAGCCTTGGCGTGAAGATCGAAGACCTCCTTGATCGTGCCCGACTCGGGCATGCCGTGCGGTCGTAGACCAACGACACGAATGCCCTCACTCACGAATTCAGCGGACAAGTTCCGGGTAATCGCCTCCACCGCGGCCATCGCTGGGCCAACACCACCCATCAACGGAATGCCGATCCGCGAAGGAGTTGAAGTGACGGTCATGATCACGCCGGACTTTTTCTGAGCCATCCGGCGGGCGGCAAGGCGCGAGGTCAGAAAGTACGACGTTGCATAGGTCATGATCGGCAGGGCGAATTGATCGACCGCCAGCTTCGCCAGGGATAGGCCTTGCAAGGTCGTATTCCGAAGGCCGACGGCATTGAACGAGATATCGACGCGGCCGCTCTTATCGATAGCTAACTGCAAATGCCGGTCTATCGCATCTTCGTTGAGAGCATCGACATCCGCGACCTCGGCAGCCCCTCCGAGGGAAATAATCTCCCTGGCAAGAGCTTCGATCGGCCCGCGATTTCGTCCCGTGAGAAAAAGCTTGGCCCCTTCTCGGGAGAAGGCGCGCGCGACAGCGCCGCCCACCGCTCCTCCGGCTCCGTAAACTACCGCAACCTTATCCTTCAAAATCATGTCCAAAGTCCCTCTGAATGCCGGGCGTTTGCTGGCCACCTAATGTGTATGACGGGAAGACTGGCCAAAACTCATCGGTGGATATCGATCTTTTTCGGTTGCTCGCCGACCTAACCGCCGATTGCAAGGCAAGCGGCGCGCTGGACAGTCACTTCCCGTTCGAGGACTACGTGGGCGACTATCTCCGGAGCCGGCTTAGCCTAAAGGGTCCGACGCCGGGGGAACTGTAGGAGCGTCTCTCGTCGAGCATGCGGCCGGTGCGCGTTACGCTCGACGCGGCCCGAGCAAGGAGGCCAGTGCCGTCACATCGATATCGTCTAATGACGCGGATAAATTCGATCTTGAACGGATGCATAGTGAGACGGCCAGCGCGGACAGCAGCGAGACGGCAGCTGACGGGGTGTCCCGCCCTAGGGCGCTCCTGGCCGCAGCATCGAAGGCTGCGTTGAACTGCTCCAGCCGTGCTCGCACCTCGGGATCTGTTGCCGCCTCGGCGGGCGCCGCTCCCAACGCGACACCGACCACTTGCCCGAAACGACCACCTCCGTATCCCGCCGTCGCCGCTTCAAGGAATGCTGCTATCCGCAAGATTGACGGAGCACTTTCGTCGAGGCAGGAGAACCGAGCACAGAGCTCCTCGTATTCGCTATCAAGGGCACGAAGAAACATAGCCCGTTTGTCGCCGAAAGCGCCGTAAAGGCTAGGACGCGCCAGTCCCGTCGCCCTTGCAAGATCGTCAAGCGACGTTCCGGCATAGCCGCGGCGCGCGAAACAGCGGCTTATTTCTACGAAAGTTGCGGCGGAATCGAAGCCCCGGGGCCGCCCTCGAGGCCGCGATGACTTTCGTCTCAAGGCCGGCGATCCAGTTTCGTGATCGGCCATCGCCGTAACCATCATGCAGGTAAGGCGCTCGCAGCCGCCTCGATCAGCAGTTCGGCTGTCTGCGCCGGCTCCGTGATCATCATGGAGTGGCCGGTTGCAATCTCGCGATAAGTCCATTCGCCACCGCGCTTGGCGACCTCGCCGTGTAGGGGGTAACCCATCACGGCGGTCAGCGGTTTGGTTGCTAGTACATACGTCTTCCCTATTCCACCGTGCCCCCCATTGGTAAATCGCACCGGGTCGAGCCAAGTACCTAGCGGATGCGACGTCAATCGGCGGCGCAGCCAGTCGGCGTCATTCGGCGCTGTCACTCCGACAATCTCCGGCGCCATCGCCGGCACCCAGATGCCATCGGCCGAAAGCTGCCGGAAGGCCGCCCTCCGACGCTCGGCGCTTTCGCTATCTATACCTGGAATATGAGAGGCAAAGTCGGCACCGTCGTTGGGGACGGCAGCATCAAGATAGACAAGCCGTTTGATGCGCTTCTTGGCCCGATCGGCAACGGCCGTAACCACCATGCCCCCCCAGGAATGGCCTACCAGCGTCACATCGTTGAGCTCTTCGGACTCAAGCAGGCCGAGCACATCGAGGATATGGGTCTCGAGCTTCGGCACCGGCTCACGCAGATGCGCTCGCTCGCCGAGACCTGTTAGCGTCGGCGTGAACACGCGATGCCCTTGCTGCTCAAGCAGCGGGCGAACGCGATTCCAGCACCAGCCGCCGTTCCAGGCACCATGCACGAGGACGAACGGAGTTTTTGAGGTCATGGATTATCCTTCTCGCGGATTTGAGGAAGCGCTACGCTGATGGAGTCGATGCACTCTGGGCAGCGGCGTAGGCTTCTTCCTCGCGGACGAGCGCACGCGCCATAGCAGGAAGCTCAACGACGCGTGCGCGGTGGGCGACGAGGCGATTCGCCAGCGGCGCTTTGATGAGACTTGCCCAACGGGTAAAGACGAACAGATAGAAGTCTATCGCGGAACGCTGCCGAAGGACCCAATCACCGGTCAATTCCGCATCGAGATCATCAAGCAGCTTCTGCACATGGCTGCGGGTCTCGGTCCGCAAAGCCAGTTGGGCGTCAGCGGCAAGGCCGACAAACCGTTGCGGACGGAATAGCAATCGAAAGGCCGGATGCACCGTGCCACCCAAATATCCGAGCCATTCGGCGGCACGAATCTGCTCGTCTGAATCGATCGGAAGAAGTCCCGCCTGCGGACGAAGGCCGTCCAGGTATCGAAAGATGGCGCCGTTCTCGCGAACGATGCGCTCGCCCGCGGTCAGCACCGGCACCTGTCTTCGCGGATTCAATCGGCGGAACCCTTCGTCACCGGCTCCGTCGGGAGACATCTCCACGGGCATCGCATCGAAGCGAAGTTGGGCTTCTTCCAGTGCAGCCATCGAAGCGATGGCGCAGGAGTTCTTGCTGAAGTAGAGGGTGAGTTTGGTGTTCTGCATGGCCATCTATGCCTACTGAGAACAGCGCTATCTCACCAGCTCATCGTTCCCATGGATACGATGAACAAAAGTCATCATTTTCCAGCGGCAAGCTTGCGGGCCGAAAGATCGCCGCCCAGTCGCCGCGCCAACGCCTCCAACGGCAACGCACGTGGATTGCCGCGGCGCCAAACCGCCCAGAACTCGCGCTGCTGCTTAGGTATCAGGGGGACGACGGCGACGTCCGCAGGGGGCGGTGCGCTCTGCGGCCATTGCGTCAGGATACCGATGCCATGCCCTGCCCGGGCAAGCTCGAACATCGCCTCCGTTAACTGCACGCGCCAGAGCCGAGGCGGTTGTTCTCTCGTCAGTGCGGCCGTCAACCGCTCCACATCGGAATCGCCGAGCTCGTGGATCACAATCGTTTCGTTCTTGAGATCGCCCCATCGGATCCCCGGACGGCCCGCAGTACGGGCCGTGTTCAGCGCGTGCGAGGCTCCGATCACACCGACGACATCAAGCGCAAACAACGACCGACGCTCAAGTCTCTCGTCGAAGTGGACGCGTGACGTCACGGCCAGATCGACCTCGTCATCAAGCACAGCCTGCAACTCGCGCTGTGTGCTACCCAGCGCAATCTGCACATCGATATCGGGCAGGTCGGCAGCAAAGCGCGCGAGCGCACCCGAAAGCCATTGATAGTACGTGAAACATCCGGCGGCTACCCGCAACGGAGACCGCTCCTCGCTCGGTTGCCTTACCGCGCGCTCTGTCTCGGCCAGACGGCCCAGCACGTCGGCAGCCGTTTCAAGCAACACCGCCCCGGCAGGGGTCGGGACCATGCGCTTACCCACACGATCGAACAGTTTCGCGCCTAGGTCACGTTCAAGGTTGAGAAGCTGATGGCTCAGTGCGCTTTGAGAAAGGTTGAGCGACGGAGCGGCGCGGGTCACGCTGCCCTCCCGTGCAATCGCCCGAATGAGCTTGAGGTGGCGGACCTCAAGCACCAGTCGGGATTCTGCCTTTGTGGCATTCCCATTCGCGCCGCGAGTCTGGCTCATACCTTTCTCATAGCCGAAACCAGCAAGATCGACAATTTCGGCGGCCATCCCAATTACTCCGCAGCCACGTGTCCCGCACCGGGTTGCGCCCCGGCCACCACAACCGCCTCATCCCCAACCCGAACCAGTCCCGGGAAGATTACTTCAGCATAAATGCTGAAGCAGCTGCGGAATTCCCGAACGATCGTTCGAATAACAGTCGGATCGCGATCGAGGCCCGGCTGAGCATGGGAGGTCATGACGCATCGCGGTGCTCGCGAAGTGATCCTGATGCTGGCCTTGCCGATACGGAGTTCGTCTCCGATCCAGCCGTCTTCCACCAAGCCCTCGACCTGGTCGTTCGAGAGCAGAACATTTGGGCGGAAGCGTCGGACGTCGAGATGAGCTTGCGGGGCGCGCTGCCGAAGCCAGCGCATGGAGCTTTCCGTTAGCACATTGATCGGAAACGCATCGAAGTAGGTCCCACGCGGCGCCACATATCGGGAAAGCTCCCTCAGGAGCTTGGGCCCGAAACCATCGAAATCCGGAAGAGGTTCGTCCGGCTCGAGCATGAAAAGGCGTCGCCATTCGGCGACAACATCCTTCGAGGCCTCGTCCTTGATCCGGTAATGGTCGATCTCCTCGGCCCCGAGCAGAGGCCATAACGTCACTTCCCGTCCTATCGCTTGCGAAATTTCCGCGTGCACGTTTGGATCGTCGGACCCTACCCTTTCTCCGCTCGGCAGCGTAATCTCAACATGAGAAACGGCGCCGGCGCTCGTACCTTCGAGGTAGCGAGCAGAACAAAGTAGAAGTTTGGGCAGGTGCTTTGCGCCCCTGATCGTTTGCGTCTTTTCATCGCGGACGGCCCAACCGCGATCGTAGGGAATGCCCTGCGCAGTTATGGCGGACGCCTCCAGCCGCTCGCCCTGCATCGATTTAACGGGATAGCGCCAGATCTCCTTGACCACAAACGTCATGCCGGCCGCCTCTTCTCAAGGACAGGACCGTGCTGCGCGGCGAGGGCCGCCCAGTCGATCGATCCTGCCCATTGCTCGACCGTGCGCAGTTTGGGATGCAGCAGACGCACCCTGGTAAGGTCTGCGTTCCAGCCTCCCGTCGGGGATGCGCGATTCCAGGCGAGCTGAGGCACGAGCGATGGGCCGACCTTGGTCTTTGCGGTGAGTCCGGCGTCGGTTGTCCTGGCCACGAAAGCCGAAAAGGCCTCCATCGGAACTTCCTGGAAGGTCAGGTTCATGCCTGAAGCGGTCGCGATGGCTACAGCAAGCTCATCGAGACGTCGCTGATCGCTGGCGATCTCGAGCTCCAGTCCGGCGAACGCGGCTGGCCTTTGGAACGCCGCCGCCACGAGATCTGCTTCGTCGTCGACAGCCAAGAGCTGGAAGGGGCGACCTCCAGGAAACGGAAAACTGATGGTTCCCGTCCTGAACATCCTCTGCAGTGGCCCCTCCATGGTGAAGTTCTCCAGGAAGGTCACAGGTCGATAGATCGTCCATTGGAGTTCCGATCGCTTTAGCTCAGCCTCGATCACCGCTTTGGTGTCGAAATGCGTAATGTCGAGACTCTGCGTGCGACCGACGCCTCCGACCGACGCATAAACAAAGTGCTCAACCTTCTCAGCGCGCGCCGCATCGATCAGATTGAGGCCCTGCCGTATCTCCCGCACGTGGCCATGCTCCCAAAAATCCTGGACGCTGAACACGCCGCAGGCTCCGCGGCAGGCTTTCCGCAGCGATGCCAAGTCTTGAAGGTCGGCTTGGATCGCCGTAGCACCTTGGGCTGACAAGGCCCGCGCACGCTCGGAATTCGGATGACGCGTCAGAAATCGGACCGACCGACCTTCGCCCAGCAGCCTGCGGGCGACCGCGCCGCCTTGCAGTCCCGTGGCACCGCTCACAACGATAGGACGATCCATTTTCAAGCCTCTTCGAACTTGAACACAGTGTCGTCGTCTGTGGGTCTATTCGGCCAGCTCATCTTACGCACAGCAACGATGAAAAGAATTGCTGGTAATGGTGCTTGCGAAGCGGGGTTCGCCGCTCATCTTTCAGGAACGGCCTGACCCGGTTCCCGGTCCCGGCGAAGTTCGCGTCAAAGTCAGCGCCTGCGGCGTTTGCCGAACCGATCTCCATGTCGTGGACGGCGAGTTGCCCGGCCTGTCCTACCCGATCATTCCGGGCCATGAGGTCGTCGGCCGGGTTGACGCGCTCGGCGACGGTGTTGCCAGATTACAGGTCGGCATGCGCGTCGGCGTCCCCTGGCTCGG